>Ga0265327_10000086_pt1 | contig 202345 bp, 180 predicted proteins | sample 41621metaG_FD_202089 | JGI IMG/M metagenome (GOLD analysis project Ga0265327, IMG submission 202089) | Rhizosphere microbial communities from Carex aquatilis grown in University of Washington, Seatle, WA, United States - 4-16-21 metaG | ecosystem: Host-associated > Plants > Roots >... | reverse complement strand
CAGCGGCATGTCAAGAACTCGATCACGACGCTGCGCCATCGCCTGGGTCACAGGCTGATAGCCCAGCTCGGGCAATGCCCTTGCTGCGGCAGGGTGGGCGAAAGACTTCGCTTGTGACACAGTAAGACTAACGCGACGCTGAACAAGTCCTGCCGGGAATGCGCGGGCCCGGCGAGGACCTGTTGAGCGTTGCCCTAACAGGCCGTCACGACGGCGTCACGAGCAACCGCCACCATGGCCTTCCATCGAAACGATGGAGATGCTGCGTGGATGCCCGCAAATCGGAGTTGAACCTGCGTACCGTGTGGATCTCCGACATCCACCTGGGCACGCCCGGCTGCCAGGCCGATGCGCTGCTGGACTTCCTGCGCAACAGCGAGTGCGAGACGATGTACCTCGTGGGCGACATCATCGACGGCTGGCAGCTGCGCCGTTCCTGGTACTGGCCGCAGGCACACAACGACGTGGTGCAGAAGATCCTGCGCAAGGCGCGCCGCGGCACCAAGGTGATCTTCGTGCCCGGCAACCACGATGAATTTGCGCGCAAGTACGTGGCCCACAACTTCGGCGGCGTGGACGTGATGGACGAGGCTATCCACACCACGGCCGACGGCCGCCGCCTGTGGATCACGCACGGCGATCTGTTCGACGGCGTGGTGCAGTACGCCAAATGGCTGGCCTATGTGGGCGACATGGCCTACGAGTTCACGCTCAAGGTCAACCGCCACTTCAACAGCGCGCGGGCGCGGCTGGGCCTGCCGTACTGGAGCCTGTCCAAGTACCTGAAGCACAAGGTCAAACGCGCGGTGAGTTTTATCTCGCACTTCGAGGTGGCAGTGGCGCGCGAGGCCAAGAAGCGCGGCGTGGACGGCGTGGTCTGCGGCCACATCCACCATGCCGAGATGCGCGATATCGATGGCGTGCTGTATTGCAATGACGGCGATTGGGTGGAGAGCCTGACCGCCTTGGTCGAGCACCACGACGGGCGCCTGGAGATCATCGACTGGAGCCTGCGGCCGCGCGGTGCGCCGGTGATCGAGACGGATGCCGAGCCGCTGGCGCTGCCCGCGCCGGTTCAGCAGCAGCGCGAAGTCGAACTCGCCTAGGCAGGCAGCTTCATCAAGGCCTGCCCCATGCGCAGGCGCACGCCGTTTTCGATCCCCTCCGTCAACTCAAAACCCGGCGGCGCAAACACGATGATGGTCGAGCCATGCTCGAACCAGCCCATTTCCTGGCCCTTGGCATAACGCGTGTTGCAGGGCATCTCGTTGGCGCCGCGCCATCGCAGGTGCAGGAGCACGTTGAGCGCGTGCAGGCGGATGCTGGCTACGAGGATGGCAGCGACGGGCACGAGGGCCAGCGTGTGACCGCTGTCGAGCTTCATGCGCAGGAGCACGCGCTCGTTGCGGCAGAACAGGCGCTCCACGCGGTGCAGTGCGATCGGGTTGACATTCCAGCAATCGCCGCTGATGTAGCTGACATGCTCCAGCACGCCGGCCTGCGGGGCGTGGAAGCGGTGGTACATGGCCGAGGTCAGGCGTAGCGTGACGAAAGTGCCGCCTTCGAAGGCCGTGATGTCATGCCCCGGCCCGAACAGGTCGCGCATCGCGTAAGGCATGCCCTTGGCCTGGAAGAGCTGTCCGCGCTCAACCCGGCCGCAGGCGCCGACGATGGCGTCGCTGGGGCTGCAGACGATCTCGGCGCGCGTGTCCACCTCGCGCGCGCCGTCCACGAGCTCGCGCGTGAAGCAGTCATGCAGGCTCTCGAAGTGCTGCTTGCGCGCATCGCTCAAGTCGAGATCGGTGAACAGCCGCCAGGTGGCAATCGAGAGCCTAGCCAGCACCGGATTGCGGATCTTGCTGAACCAGCCGACAAAGCGCGTCAGCGCGATGCGCGGCACGCGGTTAGTGAGCAGGAAATTGAGGTCCTCCTGCTGGAAGACCTGACGGACTTGACGAAGTGCGAGAAGTTTCATGGTGTTGTCAACAAGCCTTAGTACAACTCTGGTTCATGGAAGAAACATTTGCGCTCTCTGCCCTCACCCTGGCCCTGGCGGCCTGGCTCGCGCCCCGTGCGCATCGGCGTTTGCAGCTCTCGCGCGCCAAGCACCGCTCGCTGGCGGGGCACTCGCGCATGGCCAAGCGCGTGGCCGGGCTGATTCCGGGATATGCGTATGACGAGGCGGCGTTCTTCGCCTCGGACGGTGCGAGCGCGGAAGTGATCGCGCGGCGCAAGGCAGGCTTTGCGCGCTTGAGCGAGCAGCTCAACACGCGCCACGCCAAGAGCATCGAGAAGAGCGCGCAGCTGCGCGAGCTGCTGCCCGACCTGCAGTTCACCGGCAGCTATCGCGTGCCCTTCCAGTACAGCCCCTTTCTGCGCGAGCACCTGAAGCTGGGCTCCTTCCTGCAGGGCAGCGAGGGCGTGAAGGTCGAGGACCTCGACGGCGAGCGGCTGTTCGACCTGACCGGCTCCTACGGCGTCAACGTCTTCGGCTACGACTTCTACAAGGCCTGTATCGCCGAAGCTAACGCCATGGTCGGTGAACTCGGCCCCGTGCTCGGCGCTTATCACCCCTGCGTGCTCGACAACGCCGAACGGTTGAAGAAGATTTCCGGCCTCGACGCCGTGTCCTTCCACATGTCGGGCACCGAGGCCGTGATGCAGGCCGTGCGCCTGGCCCGCTATCACACGGGTCGCAGCCACCTCGTGCGCTTCTGCGGCGCGTACCACGGCTGGTGGGAGGACGTGCAGCCGGGCCCAGGCAACCCGGTGACGCCGCGCCAGACCTACACGCTGAAGGACATGGAAGAGCGCAGCCTGCAAGTGCTGCGCACACGCCGCGACATCGCCTGCGTGCTGATCAACCCGCTGCAGGCCCTGCACCCGAACGCCTCGGCGCCAGGCGACTCCACGCTGGTGGACAGCAGCCGCCGCGCCGGCTTTGATCGCGCGGCCTACACCGACTGGCTCAAGCGTTTGCGTGCCGTGTGCAGCGAGCGCGGCATCGTGCTGATCTTCGACGAGGTCTTCGTCGGCTTCCGCCTCGCCCCGGGCGGCGCGCAGGAATACTTCGGCATCAAGGCCGACCTGGTCACCTACGGCAAGACGCTCGGCGGCGGCCTGCCGGTCGGCGTGGTCTGCGGCAAGAAGGAGCTGATGGTGCGCACCAAGCCCGGCCGGCCTGCGGACATCTGCTTTGCTCGCGGCACCTTCAACGCGCACCCTTATGTGATGGCGGCGATGAACGTGTTCCTGCGTCGCATCGAGGAGCCCGCTCGAGCAAAGCGTTATGCCGGCCTGGACGAACGATGGATCGAGAACCTCGCCCGCTTCAACGCGCGACTCGAAGCCGCGAATCTGCCGGTGCGCGTGGCCGGTCTCTCGACCATCTGGACCGTGCTCTACAACAAGCCCTCGCGCTACAACTGGATGCTGCAGTTTTACCTGCGCGAACAGGGCCTGGGACTGAGCTGGGTGGGCAGCGGACGCATGATCTGGAGCCTCAACTACGAGAGCGCCGAAGTCGACGAAGTGGCCACGCGCTTTGTTGCGGCTGCGCAGGCGATGCAGCGCGATGGCTGGTGGCATGAAGGCGGTGCTCAGTTGAGCAACAAGGAAATCCGGCGCAGCCTGCTCATCGAGATGCTGCGCCGGAAGTTCGGGCTGGACTGATAGCTCAACCCTGCGCGAAGCGCTCGCCGCGCAAGAGGGCGAGCGGCGCGCGGTGGTACAGCATGATGTCGTGGAAGGGGTCGGTGATGATCTTGGTGCCCCAGGCCAGGCCTTGCACCCAGCCGTCACGCAGGCAAAGGTGGGCGACGCGGAACAGCAGGCCGCCGACGCCGAGCCACAGCCAGGACCAGCCGAGGTCGTGCAAATAGCCCTTGAAGTTGGTGGCCGGCTCGATCAGGCCCCACACCGAAGGCTCCAGCCACAGCAGCACCGGCAGCGCGGCCCACAGGCTCATCAGCACAATCTTGCGGCGGATGTTGTAGCCGACCTTGATCTCTTCCTTGTACTCGTCGGTGGCCTGGTTGATCTCGTCATAGCCGCGGGGCTCGAAGAAGAAATGGCCGGCCTGGCGCGAGGTCATCGAGACGGTCCATGCGAGCAGCGCCGCGTAAGCCGGGTCCACCAGCAGCATCGCGTAGGCGCAGCAGAAGCTGATCGCGCTCAGCAGATGCAGGCTCTGGTTGATGCGACAGTGGTGGTAGTAGCGGTGGTCGTCCCAGCGTTGGGTTTCCAGCGTCTTCCAGAATTCGTTCACGGGCGGTCCTCTCAAAGGAAGTGGCGTGACCGGATGGTGACGGTGATGCATGAATTTCCTGTGACGGTCGGCACCAGTCGTTCAATGTCACAGAACCGTCGCGTTAGGCGGTCAGCATCGCGGACATGGACAACGCCGACATCGACGTTCAAGACCTCCCGGCCGAGCGCCGCCCCTTGCGCATCGCGCTGGTGACGGAGACCTATCCACCCGAGGTGAACGGCGTGTCGATGACGCTGGCGCGCATCGTGGACTGCCTGCACAAGCGTGGCCACGATCTGCAGCTGATCCGCCCGCGGCAGAAGGGCGAGACGCCCGGCGCTCCGCGCCTGCACGAGGTGCTGCTGCGCGGCCTGCCGATCCCCCGCTACCCGAACCTGCGCATGGGCGTGCCGAGCAAGCGCGCGCTGGTGCGCCTCTGGTCTACGCACCGGCCAGACGTGGTGCACATCGCCACGGAAGGGCCGCTCGGCTGGTCCGCGCTGCAGGCGGCGCGCCATCTGCACCTGCCGGTGACGAGCGACTTCCGCACCAACTTCCACGCCTACAGCGCGCACTACGGCATCGGCTGGCTGCACAAGCCCATCATGGCCTATCTGCGCAAGTTCCATAACCAGTGCCAATGCACGATGGTGCCCACGAATGCGCTGCGCGCGGACCTGGAGAACGCGGGCTTCCAGCGCCTCGTCGTCGTCTCGCGCGGCGTGGACACGCAAGGCTTCTCGCCCGAGCTGCGCAGCGGCGAGCTGCGCGCCTCATGGGGCGTTGCCGAGGACGATCTGATCGTCGCCTGCGTGGGCCGGCTGGCTGCGGAGAAGAACCTGCACCAGGTGCTGACGAGTTTCGAGGCGATCCGCCAACAGCATCCGCGCGCGCGCCTGCTGCTCGTCGGCGAAGGCCCCTTGCGCGCCGAATTGCAAACGCGCTGCCCGGATGCGATCTTCGCCGGCCAGCAGCGCGGCGTCGATCTGGCCACGCACTACGCCTCCGCCGATCTCTTCCTGTTTGCGAGCCTGACCGAGACCTTCGGTAACGTCACCGCCGAGGCCCTGGCCAGCGGCTTGGCCGTGCTGGCTTATCGCCACGCGGGCGCGGCGCTGCTGATCCAGGATGGCGAGAACGGCCGCCTCGCACCGGCCGGTGACGCCGCCACCTTCAACCAGCTCGCGCTGCAATTGGCGGCCGATGCGCAGCAGCGCCGCCGCCTTGCACAGGCCGCGCGCCGCAGTGTGATGGCCCATGACTGGACCACCATCGGCGCGCGCTTCGAGGCCGAGCTGATGCGCGCAACTGGCCGGCCGGAATCAGGCCCGGATCAGATCTCGACCTTGGAGCCGAGCTCGACGATGCGGTTGGTCGGCAGGTGAAGAAAGTCGCCGGCCGCCGCGGCGTTGCGGTGCATGCTGGCAAACAGCTTCTCGCGCCAGTGCGCCATGCCTGACTTGAGTTCGAGCACCGGAAAGACGATGTCGCGTGAGAGGAAGTAGCTCGTCTCCATCTCGTCGAGCTGCACGCCGCGCGACTCCAGCAGCTTGAGCGCCTCGGGCACGTCGGGCTCATTCTTGAAACCGAAGTGCAGGGTCACCGCCCAGCAGTCGTTGCCCAGCGATTCGAGCTCGCAGCGCTTGTTGAAGCCGATCCAGGGCACCTCGTGGTGCTTCACCGTCACGAACAGGTTCTGCTCGTGCAGCACCTTGTTGTGCTTGAGGTTGTGCAGCAGCGCGTTAGGTGTCACGCCAGCTTCGGCCGAGAGGAACACGGCCGAGCCGGGCACGCGCAGCGGCGGGCTGAGGAACACGGCTTCGAGAAAGCTCTTTAGCTCGATGGCGTCCTCGCGCAGCCGCTGGTGCAGCAGGCGCCGGCCCTGCTTCCAGGTGAGCATCAGCGTGAACATGCCCGCGCCGATGGTCAGCGGGAACCAGCCACCGTGCAGCAGCTTGAGCATGTTGGAGGCGAGGTAGGTGACATCGATAGCGAAGAAGAAACCCGTGGCCAGCAGCGAGAGCACGAGCGGGTACTTCCAGCCGTAGCGGATGACGAAGAAGGTCATCACCGTGGTGATGGACATGTCGATGGTGACCGCGATGCCGTAGGCGCCCGCCAGCTTGCTGGAGGATTCGAAGAAGGCCACGGCCATCACGATGAAGACGAACAGGCCCCAGTTAATGAAGGGCACGTAGATCTGGCCGGTGTCGCGCACGGAGGTGTGCAGGATGCGCATGCGCGGCAGCAGGCCCATCTGGATGGCCTGCTTGGTGACCGAGAATGCTGCCGTGATCAGCGCCTGCGAGGCCACGATGGCGGCCAGCGTGGCCAGCGCGAACAGCGGGATCTCGGCCCAGGAGGGCGCGAGCAGGAAGAAGGGGTTCTTCACGGCGTCGGGCCGGTTCAGCAGCATGGCGCCCTGGCCGAAGTAGTTGAGCACCAGTGCCGGCATGGCCACGCCATACCAAGCGATGCGGATCGGCTTCTTGCCGAAGTGGCCGAGGTCGGCATACAGCGCCTCGCCGCCCGTCACCACCAGCACCACAGCGCCCAGGGCCAGGAAGGCGGCCCAGCGGTGCTGCAGGCAGAACTCGACGGCATAGAGCGGGTTCATGGCCAGCAGGATGTGCGGGTTCGCAATGATCTGCGGCAGGCCCAGCAGGGCCAGGCTGATGAACCACAGCAGCATCACCGGTCCGAAGGCCTTGCCGATGCCGCCGGTGCCCAGGCGCTGCACGGCAAAGAGGCCGGTCAGCACGACGAAGGTGAGCGGCAGGATCAGGCCGTCGTAGGCGGGCGCATAGACGTCGATACCTTCGACCGCGCCAAGCACGGTCATGGCAGGCGTGATCACCGCGTCGCCAAAGAAGATGGCCGTGCCGAACAGGCCCAGGAGCATCAGCTTGCGGCGTAGTGCCGGCTTGTCGTTCACGGCATTGGTGGCCAGCGCCAGCATGGCGATCAGGCCGCCCTCGCCGTTGTTGTCGGCACGCAGGATCAAGAGCACGTACTTGACCGAGACGACGATGGTCAAGGTCCAGAACAGCAGGGAGAGCACGCCCAGGATGTTGTCGGGCGTCAGCGCGATATGGCCGCCGTGGAAGACTTCCTTCAGCGCATACAGCGGGCTGGTGCCGATGTCACCATAGACGACGCCAAGTGCCCCGAGGGTCAGACTGGCCAGCACCGCAGGGCTGCGGGGGGCGGCGTGGGAGGAGCTCACCGGACAGCGTGGCGGCGCATCAACAGCCGCCGAAGTTGGAAAGCGGCCATTGTGCGCCGCAGCGCTGGCCTTTTAACGCCTGTGCGCCCCTGATTTCAGGCGTAGACCTCGGCTTCGGGGTCGGTCGCTTCGAGTTCGTAGCTGGCAGCCAACATCGCCAGGCGGCCGATCACACCGTACATGTAGAAGCGATTGGGCGCGCTGGCGCCGGGCCTCTCGCCATGGCGCGGCAGGTGCCCGGATTCGGCAAAGGCCAGGGGCACGAAGCTCGCGCCCGGGCCCTTGAGGTTCTCGTCGATGCCGCGGTCGGCGTGGATGCGGTAGTAGCCGCCCACCACGTAGCGGTCCATCATGTAGACCACCGGCTCGGCCACGGCCTCGTGCACACGCTCGTGCGTGGGCACGCCTTCCTGGATCACCAGCGTACCGGCCTCGGCCAGGTCGCCCAGTTCGGTCAACTCCTTGGCGTCGCGCACCGTGCGCACACCCTTGCCGTAGGTGCCGGCATCGCCCTTGATGATGACGAAGGGCTTTTCGTTGATGCCGTATTCCTTGTACTTGCGGCGCACTTTGCTCAGCAGCGCGTCGGCCTGCGTCTGCAGGCCTTCCATGCCGCTGTCGGGTGGCACTGGGCTGAACATCGGGTGGATCAGCCATGGGTCCATGCCCAGTAGTTTGGCGAACTTCTTGGAGACTTCCTCATACGCCTGGAAATGCCGACTCTTGCGCCGCTGTGTCCAGCTCGCGTGCAGGGGCGGCAGCAGGTATTGCTCGTGCAGGCCCTTGAGCACCTCGGGCACGCCGTCGGTCAGGTCATCGTTGAGCAGGATGGTGCAGGGATCGAAGTCCTTGAGGCCGAGCCGGCCGCGGCTGCGCACCAGCGGCTCTACGGTCAGTTCCGTGCCATCGGCCAGGGGCAAGGTGGCGGGCGCGGTGATCTTGGGGTCCAAGGTCCCCAAGCGCACGTTCAGGCCGGCCTGGCGGAAGATGCGCGCCAAAGTGGCCAGGTTGGACAGATAAAAGCTGCTGTGGCGATGCTGGTCGGGCACGATCAGGAGGTTGCGGGCCTCGGGGCAGATCTTTTCAATGGCCGCCATGCCGGCCTGCACGGCCAGGGGCAGCATCTCGGGCGTCAGCGTGTTGAAACCGACCGGGAACAGGTTGGTGTCCACCGGTGCAAGCTTGAAGCCGGCGTTGCGCAGGTCCACCGCCGCGTAGAAGGTCGGCGTGTGCTCCATCCATTCGAGACGGAACCAGCGCTCGGTGGCGGGCATGGATTCCAGGATGCGCTGCTCCAGCTCGTTGATGGGGCCGGTCAGGGCAGTGATGAGATGGGGAACCATGCGGCGCGCACTCCTTCGGATCGAGAGGCAATTCTACGAAGCGCGCAGATGGTGGCGACCGGCTTGTTTTGCAAGCGGCGCAGTGCAAAGCGAAAAGCCCCAGCGAACCGGGGCTTGGATTGTGCTGAATTTGCGCGTTAGCGGCGCGGCTGCTTCAGCATGCCTTGTGGTTGCGGCGGCGCACGACGGCGCCGATGGCGGCCAGGCCGCTCAGCGTCAGGTTGTCCATGTTCACGTAGGGCACGTCGGTCGAACCGTCGCCCGGGTCGACCCAGGCGTTGACGGTCTTCAGGGAGGCATCGGAGATCACGCCGATGAAGCTGCCCCGGTCGGCCGAAGTGGGTGTGAAGCTGAAGAGCTTGTCCACGTCATTGGTGTCCAGGACCTCGAAATCGATCTTGGCGCTCTGGAAGTTGTCCGCATCGTCCAGGCCCCAGAAGTAGGCGCCGAAGGCATTGGTGCCCCCCCGCGATGTGGTCGACGATGAGGATGGAATAGGTGTAGCTGGTCGATATGGACGGGTTGCCCGTCGTGCATGAGATGTGGAGGGTGTCCGGCTCGCCGGCAAAGCTGTTGTAGGCATACGGCCCGTATGCCGAAGCCGCCCGTTGTGCGCGTCAGCGGCGTGGCGACATCCTCGCCGACGCTGGCGCCGAGGTCGGCGTAAGTGTCCGTCGCGGGCCTCTTCAGATGGCTCGGGAAGTCGGCCGAAGAGGTGAAGGAGGACATGTCCGCATGGGCGGCGCCGGCCACGCCGACGAGTGCAGCAGCGGCCCGAAGACGCAGACGGGAGAGGCGATGGGTGAGCATGCTGGAGTCTTTATTTTGTTTCTGAAAATATTCAGAGCACGTAGCCCTGATGTAGATCGGGGCAAATGTTGTTGATCTCCTCCAAGCCCCCGCGAGTGAAGGCGGGTGCAAAACCTTTGCCCCGGCGGGCGGCAGCGCGATCCAAGAAAAAAGCCGCCCGGGCGGGCGGCTTTTCAAGGGTGAGGCCGGCGCTAATGCCGGCCTTCAGCGCATTGTCACTTGCTGTAGGCGGTTTCGCCGTGCGAGGTGATATCCAGGCCTTCGCGCTCGGCGTCTTCGCTGACGCGCAGGCCGATGGTCATGTCCACGATCTTGTAGGCGATCACCGAGACCACGCCCGACCACACCAGGGTCACGCCCACGGCCTTGGCCTGGGCCAGGAACTGGGTGCCGATGGAGTAGGCATCCGGGGTGGTCATGGTCATGGTGACGAGGTCCGCCACGGTGCTGGGGCCGCCCAGGTTGGGCGAGTTGAACACGCCGGTCAGCAGGGCGCCGACGATACCGCCCACGCCGTGCACGCCGAACACGTCCAGTGTGTCGTCCGCGCCGAGCAGCTTCTTCAGGCCGGTCACGCCCCACAGGCAGGCGAAGCTGGCCACGGCGCCGATCACCAGCGCGCCGAGGATGCCAACGTTGCCGGCGGCCGGAGTGATGGCCACCAGGCCGGCCACCGCGCCAGACGCAGCGCCCAGCATCGAGGCCTTGCCCTTGTGCAGCGCTTCACCCACGCACCAGGCCAGCACGGCCATCGCGGTGGCGACGAAGGTGTTCATGAAGGCCAGGCCGGCGGTGCCGTTGGCTTCCAGTGCCGAGCCGGCGTTGAAGCCGAACCAGCCCACCCACAGCAGCGAGGCGCCGACCATGGTCAGGGTCAGGCTGTGCGGCGTGAACGCTTCCTTGCCGAAGCCCACGCGCTTGCCGACCATGAAGGCACCGACGATGCCGGCAACGGCCGCGTTGATGTGCACCACCGTACCGCCGGCGAAGTCCAGCGCGCCCCATTGGAAGATCAGGCCGCCGGTGCTGTTGACCTTGTCGACCACGGCAGCGCTGCTGTAGGCGTCAGGACCTTGCCAGAACCAGACCATGTGGGCGATCGGCAGGTAGCTGAAGGTGAACCACAGGGCCAGGAAAGCCAGAACCGCCGAGAACTTCATGCGCTCGGCGAACGAGCCCACGATCAGGCAGGCCGTGATGCCGGCGAAGGTCGCCTGGAAGGCCGCGTAGACGATCTCGGGGATGTAGACGCCCTTGCTGAAGGTGGCTGCATTCGAGAAGGTGCCGGCGACGTTGTCCCAGATGCCCTTCATGAGGAAGCGGTCCGTGCCACCGATGAAGGCATTGCCTTCGGTGAACGCGAGGCTGTAGCCATAGATGACCCACAGCACGACGATCAGCGAGAAGCCGACCATCACCTGCATCAGCACCGACAGCATGTTCTTGCTGCGCACCAGGCCGCCGTAGAACAGGGCCAGGCCCGGCACGGTCATCATGATGACCAGCAGGGTGGACAACATCATCCAGGCCGTGTCGCCCTTGTTGGGCACGGGGGCCGGCGCAGCGGCGGCGCTGGCGGCTTCAGCCGGGGCCGAGGCCGCAGCAACTGCCGGGGCGGCGGCCGAGGCGGCAGCCACGGCCGCGCTGGCGGTCGGCGCGGCGGCCGATGCAGCGCTGTCCTGCGCCCATGCAGCTGGCGCGAACACCGCGGCAGCCAGGGCCAGAGAGGCGAGAAGTTTCTTCATTGGGTGGTTCTCCAACGTGCTCTTTATGGGGGTGCGATTACAGGGCGTCCTGGCCGGTCTCACCGGTGCGGATGCGCACGACCTGATCCAGCGGGGAAACGAAAATCTTGCCGTCGCCGATCTTGCCGGTGCGCGCAGCGGTCTCGATGGCTTCGATGACGCGCTCGACCACGTCGTCGGCCACCGCTGCTTCGATCTTCACCTTGGGCAGGAAGTCCACCACGTACTCGGCGCCGCGGTACAGCTCGGTATGGCCCTTCTGGCGGCCAAAGCCCTTCACTTCAGTCACGGTCAGGCCCTGCACGCCGATGGCGCTCAGGGCTTCACGCACTTCGTCAAGCTTGAAGGGCTTGATGACGGCGGTGATCAGTTTCATGGTTGTTCTCCTCAGGGGTCTTGCTTGAACGATCAATCAGAAGGTCTTCTTGACGCCGATGACCACGGAGGTCTTGCCAAGGAACTTGCCATCCGGGCTCGGATAGGCAGCCTTGTCGGCATCGGTGCCGATCACCGCGGCGGTCCAGGTAGCGCCAAAGGCGTCCTTGCTCAGGGTCAGCGACGCGTCGTTGTAGGAATAGAAGCCGTTGTGGCGCACTGATTGATGGCCGAAGTGCGGCGTCAGCGTGAAGCCTTCGCCCAGGTCGACAGCGGCCGACAAGTCCAGGTAGCCCGAGGCCTTGGAACTGGCAAAGCCGAAAAGATTGCTGGTGCTGAGCGAGTACTTGGCCGTGAAGATGCCCACGGTCAACGCGCCGTAGCCTTCCAGCGTGTTGGCGCTCGTCGGCAGCTTGTTGTTCACGTACTCGTACTGCAGCAGGCCCACGTCGATCGAGACGCCCTTGGCGATCTCGGTCTTGTAGCCGCCGTAGATGTCCCATTCCACGGGTGCGTCGCCGCCGGCGTCCTTGATCCACTTGATGGTGGACAGCCAGGTGCCCACATAGAAGCCGCTGTCAAAAGCGTAGTCCGCGCCTCCCTGCAGCGCCGGTTTGAGGCGGCTCTGCGAGATGCCGCGGTAGCGGTAGTCCGAGACGAGACCGACGTTGAACGACAAGGGATCGGCTGGCGGCGGCGCCGGATCGTCGGCAAAAGCCGGCAGGGCCAGGGCAAGGGCCAGGGCGGACATCACAAGGCGAACAGGCTTCATCTTTGTTCCTTTTCGTGGTCAGGAGGATTGGCTAGCAACGTCCGGTCTTTGCAGCTTCCGTGCCAAGCCACGCGAAGCGTCGCGATCTCGCTGCAGTGCACAATTTGCAGGGATTACCCGCGCACGATGGCCTGTAAACGCACCGTTATGGCCCCATTCCTGCCCCGGCCCCGGTCTGGTGCGTGCACCACATTTGGGCGTCTTGCGGCGCAAGCCCGGCGCAAACAATGGGCTTCCTGCCGCCCCCTGCCGCCCCTGCCGCGTAGCACCCTCAGCGGGAGCTCGTACATGTCCCTGGCTACTGTCCGCCCGAGATCGTGCCGCCCAGACCACTCATGTAGCCCGTCGTATTGCCGTCAACCGAAAGGGGTGAGGTGGACTGCACCGGCGTGTTGAAGTTGAAGCCCGCGCCGGCGGCCGTCCAGTTCGTGACCGCAGTCCAGCTGCCAAAGCCGTACTCCACGGTCAAGGTCTTCGGCACATTGGAACCACCCGAGCTCCACTGCTCGCCGGCACAGCTCAGCGTGAACGCGCCGAGCGCGCCGCCGGTGTTGTTCGTCGCATCCAGCGCAATCCAGCCTGCCACCGAGCCTACGGCCGGTGCCGGGCTGCCCCAATTGCTGTTGGCGGCCGGGATCATGCCCAGGGAACGGTCCGTGGACGTGCCGTTGCCGTAGCTGCGACAGCTGGCAAAGCTGCCAAACTGGCCCGTACCGTCGCTGACGATATAGCCTGCGCCAGGCTTGCCATCGGATTTGATCAGGGACCAACCGGGCAGGGTGCTGTCGTTGGTGAGGAGGGCTTGGATACCGCTGTTGGCCAGGGTATCGAAATTCTGCGCGTAGGTCGTGGACGTGGACGTCAGCGAGACCGAAGCCTGCGCCGACAGCGCCAGGGAGCCCAGCACAGCGAGGATGAACAAGCGCTTTTGTGTGACGCTGAATATGTTGTTGACAACGCATTCATATTGCGCCGAGCCGCAAATTGGCGCACTAGCGCTTACCCGCCCCTGGAAGGCAGCCGCGGCGTTGCCCGTTTCAGCTCAGCAGCGGGGCCAGCGCTCGCTCAGCTGCATTGCGGTCCAGGCCCATGCGCTCGGCCCAGTCTTCAACTTGGTCGGGCCCGATGCGCCCCACGTTGAAGTACTGCGCCTCGGGGTGCGAGAAATAAAAGCCCGAGACCGAGGCGGCCGGCAGCATGGCCATGGACTCGGTCAGCTCCATGTGGATCTCGCCCGGGTTGAGCGCGCGGAACAGCTCCCGCTTGACCAGATGATCCGGGCAGGCCGGGTAGCCCGGCGCGGGACGAATGCCGCGATACTGCTCGCCGATCAGCTGCTCATTGCTCAGCGCCTCATCGGCCGCGTAGCCCCAGAACTCGGCGCGCACGCGCTGGTGCAGGCGCTCGGCCAGCGCTTCAGCGAGGCGGTCGGCCAGAGCCTTGAACATGATGGCCGAGTAATCGTCGTGGTCGGCCAGGAACTGCGCTTCCTTCTTCTCGACGCCCAGGCCCGCCGTGACGGCGAACAGGCCGATGTAGTCGGGCACCTGGCCCTTGGGTGCGATGAAGTCAGCCAGGCAGCGATTGGGCCGCATGACGCCATCGACCACCGGCCGCTCGGACTGCATGCGCAGGCCGTGCCAGCTCATCAACACCTGCTGGCGCGACTCATCGGTGTAGATCTCGATGTCGTCATCGCCGACCTGCGCCGCCGGGTAGAGGCCGAACACCGCACTGGCCTGCAGCCAGCGGCCTTCGATGATCTTCTGCAGCATGGCCTTGGCGTCGGCAAACACGCGCCGCGCTTGCTCACCGACCACCGCGTCTTCGAGGATCGCCGGATAAGGGCCGGCCAGATCCCAGGTCTGGAAGAAGGGGCCCCAGTCGATAACGGCGGCCAGCTCGGCCAGGTCGTAGTTCTTGAACACGCGCTTGCCGATGAACTTCGGCACGGGCGGTGCGTAGGCAAGCCAATCGAGCTTGGCCTTGTTGGCCCGCGCAGCCGCCAGGCTCACCAGCGGCGTGGCCTTCTTGTTGGCGTGCAGGGTGCGGACCTTGTCGTAATCGGCGCGCAGCTCCTCAATGTAGCCGTGGGCGCGATCATCGCTGAGCAGCTCGCTGCAAACGCCGACCGAGCGCGAGGCGTCGGGCACGTAGACCACTGGGCCTTCGTAGTGCGGCGCGATCTTGACGGCGGTATGCACGCGGCTAGTGGTGGCGCCGCCGATCAGCAGCGGCATGGCACGGCCACGGAAGTATTCGTCGCGCTGCATCTCGGCCGCCACGTGCTGCATCTCTTCGAGGCTCGGCGTGATCAGGCCGGACAGGCCGATGATGTCGGCGCCCTCTTCCTTGGCCTTCTTCAGGATGTCCTGGGCCGGCACCATCACGCCCATATTCACCACTTCGTAGTTGTTGCACTGCAGGACCACGGTGACGATGTTCTTGCCGATGTCATGCACGTCGCCCTTGACCGTGGCCATGATGATCTTGCCCTTGGCCTTCACATCGCCACCGGCCAGCGCCAGCAGGCGCTTTTCTTCCTCGATATAGGGTACGAGGTGGGCCACGGCGGACTTCATCACGCGCGCCGACTTGACCACCTGCGGCAGGAACATCTTGCCCGCGCCGAACAGGTCGCCGACCACGTTCATGCCAGCCATCAGCGGGCCTTCGATCACATGCAGCGGGCGTCCGCCGTCGGCCTTGATGGCCTGCCAGGCCTCTTCCGTATCCTCGGTGATGAAGTCGGTGATGCCATGCACCAGCGCGTGCGAGAGGCGTGCGTTGACGTCGCCGGAGCGCCAGGCCAGGCGGGCGGTGTCGTCCTTGGCCGAGGTCTTGGCACGGTCGGCAATCTCGATCAGGCGTTCGCCGCTGTCGGGCCTGCGGTTCAGCACCACGTCTTCCACGCGCTCGCGCAACTCGGCGTCGAGGTCGTCGTACACACCGACCATGCCCGCGTTGACGATGCCCATGTCCATGCCGGCCTGAATCGCGTGGTACAGGAACACCGTGTGGATCGCCTCGCGCACCGGATCATTGCCGCGGAAGCTGAAGGAGACGTTCGACACGCCGCCGCTGACCTTGGCGCCTGGCAGGTTCTGCTTGATCCAGCGCGTGGCGTTGATGAAGTCGACGGCGTAGTTGTCGTGCTCCTCGATGCCCGTGGCGATGGCGAAGATGTTGGGGTCGAAGATGATGTCCTCGGCAGGGAAGCCGACCTCGCCCACGAGGATCTTGTAGGCCCGCTCGCAGATCTCGATCTTGCGCTCGAAGGTGTCGGCCTGGCCTTTCTCGTCGAAGGCCATCACCACCGCCGCAGCGCCGTAGCGGCGCACCAACTTGGCCTGGCGGCGGAACTCGGCTTCGCCTTCCTTCATCGAGATCGAGTTGACGATGCCCTTGCCCTGGATGCACTTGAGGCCGGCCTCGATGACCTCCCACTTGGACGAGTCGATCATGATCGGCACGCGCGCGATCTCGGGCTCGCCAGCCACCAGGTTGAGGAAGCGCACCATCGCGGCCTTGCTGTCCAGCATGGCCTCGTCCATGTTCACGTCGATCACCTGTGCGCCGTTCTCGACCTGCTGGCGCGCCACGGCCAGGGCCTGCTCGAACTGGCCGGCCAGGATCATGCGGGCAAAAGCCTTGGAGCCGGTGACGTTGGTGCGCTCGCCGATATTGACGAAAAGCGTGCCGGGCTCGATCAGGACGGGCTCAAGCCCGGAGAGCTTCATCGGCGGGGGAGTGGTGGTCATCGCAAGGGCCTCTCAGGGGCCACGGCCTCACCGTGGCCCTGGATTCATCATCATCAGGGATCGGTGAGCGTCGTTGCTGTTGCTGTCGTCCAAGCCTGGCGGGGTGAACCCGTCGCAACGCTCCTTGGACTGAGGGGGCGATTTTACGCATGCGGTCGCTGCCAGCCGCCTTCGACGCGATGACAATAGGCACTGTCTATGTAAACACAGCGTTAGCTTGAGCCTGATATCCATCCCCGCCGAATCGCTGACCCTGGGCCAGACGCTGGACTTTCCCTTGCGCGATGCTGAGGGCACGCTGCTGATCGGCCGCGGCCAGGTGCTGCGCGACTCGCCGCAGGTGCAGGCCCTGATCCTGCGCGGCGTGTGGGCCCATGAGGACGAGCTCAGCAACACCCAGCGCGGGATGCTGGCGCCCGAGGCCCCGGCCACGGATTTCGACTTCGAACACCTGCGCACGCTGGACCTGGGCCAGACCGGCGTGTGGGCCGACCTGCAGCAACGCGCCCATGCCCTGCTGAGCACGCCGCGCGCCGAAGACTTCCTGCCGCGCTTTGATCGCCTGCACGACGAGGCCGTGCTGCGCGTACGCCGCGGGCCCGACGCGGCCCTGCTACTGCTGATCTACGACGCCGGCCAGCAAAGCCCCAACTACAGCGCCCGCCATGCCCTCTTGTGCCTGGCCCTGGCCGAACTCTCGGCCCAGCAGCTCGGCTGGCCCGAACCCTGGGCCAACGCGCTGACCCGCTCGGCCCTGTGCATGAACGTGGCGATCAGCAAGGAGCAGGACCGCCTGGCCATCCAGGCCGAAGAAATGGATGCGCGCCAGCGCGAAGTGCTGAACGGACATGGCGACCGCGCAGCCCGCTGGCTGGCGCGCCTGGGTGTGCGCCAGAGCCTGTGGCTGGACACCGTGCGCCTGCACCACGAGGGCAAGCCGGGTCCCCTCAAGGAACGCGAGCCGGCGCAGCAACTGGCCCGCGTGCTCAACCGCATCGACGTGTTTGCCGCCCGGCTCTCGCCGCGCCGTTCACGCCGTGCGCAAAGCGGCGCCGCCGCGGCCCGCGCGATTTATCTGGACGAACGCCGCCAACCCGACGAAGCCGGCGCTGCCCTGGTCAAGGCCGTGGGCCTGTATCCGCCGGGCAGCCTGGTGCGCCTGGCCAGCAACGAGATCGGCATCGTCTACCACCGCGGCGAGCGCGCCACGGCGCCACGCGTGGCGGCCCTGGTGGATGCGCTGGGCCGGCCCTGGCCCTTGCCGCAGCCGCGCGCGACTTCGCTGACGGCACAGGCCGTCGTGGCGAGCCTGGCGCCGCATGAGTTCAGGCTGCCGGTTGATATGGCAGCGCTGCTGCGCCTTTAAGCCTCGGCCAGTTCCGAGAGGAACTTCTCGCCACTGGCGCGCGGCTTGTAGCCGCTGACGTTCTTGGCAATCGCCGCGATGTGCGCGGGCGTCGTGCCGCAGCAGCCGCCGGCGATGTTGAGAAAGCCACTGGCCGCGAACTCGCCCATCAGCCGCGCCGTCACGTCCGGCGTCTCGTCAAAACCTGTGTCGCTCATCGGGTTAGGCAGGCCGGCATTGGGATAGCAGCTCACGGCCGTCGGGCCGGCAGCTTTCACCAGCTCCTCGATGTACGGGCGCATCAGCGTTGCACCCAGCGCGCAGTTCAGGCCGATGGCCAGCGGCTTGGCGTGGCGCACCGAGTGCCAGAAGGCGGTCACCGTCTGACCCGAAAGAATGCGGCCCGAGGCATCGGTGACCGTGCCCGAGATGATGACGGGCAGGTGCTCGCCCGTGTCTTCCATCAGCTCGTCGAGCGCGAAGATCGCTGCCTTGGCATTGAGCGTGTCGAAGATGGTCTCGACCAGGAACAGATCAACGCCGCCGTCCAGCAAGCCCTTGGCCTGCTCGTAATAGGCGGCGCGCAGCGTGTCGAAATCGACGTTGCGTGCGGCGGGGTCGTTCACGTCAGGGCTGATGCTGGCCGTGCGCGGCGTGGGGCCGAGGGCGCCCGCGGCGAAGCGCGGCTTGTCGGGCGTGCTGTATTTGTCGCAGGCCGCGCGGGCCAGCTTGGCAGCGGCCACGTTCATCTCGTAGGCCAGGCCGGCGAGGTCGTAGTCCTCCTGCGCCACCGAGGTCGTGCCGAAGGTGTTGGTCTCGATGATGTCGGCGCCGGCGGCCAGGTACTGCTCGTGGATCTCGCTGATCACCTCGGGCTTGGTCAGCACGAGCAGATCGTTATTCCCCTTCAGGTCCTTGCCGTGCGTGGCAAAGCGCTCGCCGCGGTAATCGGCCTCGGTCAGCTTGTAACGCTGGATCATCGTGCCCATCGCACCATCAAGAATCGCGATGCGCTGTTGCAGAATGCTGGGCAAAGCCGCGCCGCGGGTGAAGTGGGTGTGAGCGTCGTTCATGGCCCGATTTTATGAAGCATCTGACTCCCGTCGAAACCCAAGCCTATTTGAGCGCCCATCCCGAGGCGCTGTTCCTCGACGTGCGCATGGAGCTGGAGTACCTCTACGTCGGCCATCCGCCCGGCGCAGTACATGTGGCCTGGTACGAGTACCCGGAGATGCAGCCCGATGTTGAGCGCTTTGTCGCGCAGGTCAAGCGCGAGGCCGGTGGGGCGCTGGACAAGCCGCTGGTGCTGCTGTGCCGCTCAGGCACGCGCACCATTCCCGCCGGCCAGGCGCTGGAGGCCGCGGGCTTCACCGAGGTAGTGAACGTGCTGCACGGCTTCGAAGGCGACCCCGATGAAAACTTCCATCGGGGCAGACTCAACGGCTGGAGGCACGACGGCCTCCCCTGGGAGCAGATGTAAGGGTTGTCAGCCCCTCGCCCAGGGGTACCTGGTCGGTCCCCCGAGGGAACGCCGATCATTGCCGGCGTTGGCCGCCAATGACATCGGCTTGCGTCGTCCTTCGAGAGCGGCCCGGCGAACGAGGCGCAAATCAAATTCAACGCCGTTCGTTGCGCTGAGGCCGGCCGTTAGGTCGCTCACGGCGATCCGTGCGCTCGGGACGTTGCGCGTGCTGCGGGCGCTCCTCGCGTGGCGGCATCTCTTCGCGTTCCTTGCGGGCGATGTCCAGCAGGCCCGGCAGCTCTTCTTCCGTCACGCCCTTGAGCGTGCAGAAGTTCTTCAGCGTCAGCGTGGTGCGCTCGAAGTCGCGCAGCAGGCCGGCACGGTTGTAGCGCTGCTGGTTCAGGAGCTGCTCTTCCTCGCGCGCGGCGGCCATGCGTTCCTGCTGCAGGCCCTTGCGGCGCGCCAGCTCTTCCTTGGCCGCATTGCGGTGTTCATCGCTGAGCTCGCCGGCTTCCTGGCCGTCCAAATCAAAGCGGGTCTTGGCCTTGGTCAGCGCGATCAGATAGCCCGTGTTGCCGGTGTAGCGACGGAAGAAGGCTGAGAGCTGGGCCTTGCTGAACTGGCCCGGCGCGCGCTCCTGGATGTCGGCCTGGATGCGCAGCTTCAGCGGCTTGTGCCCGCCGGTGAACAGGGCCGGGAAGAGCGCCTTGAGCTGGGCGGCGACGTCCACCGATGCGGCAGCGGCGGGTGCATCGGGCGCGGCCTCGACCGTGGGCGTCGGCTCGACGGCCGGCGTCTCCGGCACGATCTCGGGCGCTGTTTCAGGCGCGGTCTCGGGAGCCGTCTCGGGCAACTCAGGCGTGGTGTCGTTCATGGATCGCAGAAAGGGAATGCAGCCCGCTATTGTCCACTTTCGCGCCTGCCTTCAGTACAGCGTGCGCTGCTGGCGTTCCTGAAGCTCGCCGTCATAGGCCGCGCCGTCAATGCTTTCGCCGCTGAGCGTCTGCAAGATCAGGCCCGGCGAAGGCAGGCTTTCGCGCGCGATCTGCGAGGCCGCGCTCCACAGGCCCGAGCGCTTGATGGCCCGCGCGCACTGGAAGAACACCAGCGCCACCTCGATGACCAGCACCGACTGCGGCAGGATCTTTCCCTCGTGCGCGCAGCGCTGCAGCAGCGCCGGCGCCGCGCTGATGCGCGCGCGGCCGTTGACGCGCAGCGCCTCGGGCACGCCGGGGATCAGGAAGAGCAGGGCCACCTCGGGGTCGTGCAATACGTTGCACAGGCTGTCCACGCGCTTGTTGCCGCGGCGGTCGGGCAGGAGCAGGGTCTTGGCGTCAAGGACCTGCACAAAGCCAGGGCCATCGCCGCGCGGCGAGGTGTCCAGGCCGCGCGGCCCGCGCGTGGCAAGCACGGCAAAGGGCGCGGCCTCGATATAGGGCCGGTAGAGCGGATGGATGTGGTCGGCTTCCTTGCTCAGCGAGGTCTCGCTCGGAAAGCCGTAGAGCGCGCGCAGCGCATCCACATCCGCGATGTCGTGGCTGCGGTCCAGCCAGGGTGCCGATGTCTCCTCGCTCACAGGCCGCCGAACACTTTCTTCAGCAGCGCGCTGCCCGTGCCGACGGGGTCCTTGCGGATCTTCTTTTCTTCCTGCGCGATCATCAGGAAGAGCCCATCGAGCGCCTTGCCGGTCACGTAGGAATCGATGTTCGAATCCTCACGCTTGATCAGGCCGTAGCCCGCGGCCTTGCCGGCCACGGCGTTGTACTTGTCGGCCAGCGAGACCTTCTTCGTGGCCTGCTGCACGATGGGCAGGAACTGCTGGCCGATGGGCTCGCGCGTCTTGGCCTCGAAGAAGCGCGTAGCCGAGTCGTCTGCGCCGTGCAGGATCTTGAGCCCGTCGTCCACGCTCATGCTCTTGACGGCGTTGACCAGCAGTTCACGCGCCTTCGGAACGGCGGCCTCGGCAGCGCGGTTCATGGCCAGCTCCAGCTCCTCGACCTTGCGGCCCTGGCCCGTGGCCTTGGCCAGCTTGGCGGCACTTTGCAAGGCGCCAGGCAGCTCGATATGCACCTGCGGGTTGCCCATGAAACCGTCGGGCTTGCCGAGCAGGGCCACGGCGCTGTTGGCGCCTTTTTCCAGCGCGGCGCGGATGCCGCTGGCGGCATCGGTCTCGCTCAGCGCGCTAGCGCGGCTCACAAGCGTCAGCGCGCTAGCACCGAGGATCAGGCTTCTTCGCTGCATGGGGATACCTCTTGGTCAATGGCACCAAAGACGCTGAGGCCGTCGCGGCCCTTCATCTCGATGCGGATGGAGTCACCGAAACGCATGAACTCGGTCTTCGGTGCACCACCCTCGATGGTTTCGATGGCACGCTTTTCGGCGACGCAAGAGTAACCGCGGCTCCAGTCCTTGTTGGACACCGTGCCCGAACCGACGATGGAGCCGGCGCGCACATGGCGCGTCTTGGCGATGTGCGCAATCAGCTGGCCGAAATGAAACGTCATCTCCGGCCCGGCCTCGCACAGGCCGACCTTGCGGCCATTCCACATCGATTGCAGGGGCAGGTCTACGCGGCCGCCCTTCCATGCGTCGCCGAGCTCGTCAGGCGTGACGGCCACCGGCGAGAAAGCCGTGGCCGGCTTGCTCTGGAAGAAACCAAAACCCTTGGCCAGCTCGGCGGGGATCAGGTTGCGCAGGCTCCAGTCGTTGACCAGCATCAGCAGGCGCACGCCCTCGATGGCGGCCTCGGGCGCGGTGCCCATCTTCACATCGCCGGTGATGACGGCGACTTCGGCCTCGAAGTCGATGCCCATGGCTTCCGAAGGAAAGCGCGCCGTCTCGCAAGGGCCGAGGAAATCATCGCTGCCGCCCTGGTACATCAGCGGGTCGGTGTAGAAGCTCTCGGGCACTTCCGCACCCCGCGCCTTGCGCACCAGCTCCACATGGTTGAGGTAGGCCGAGCCGTCGGCCCATTGGTAGGCACGCGGCAGCGGTGCCATGCACAGCTTGGGATCGAAGGCAAAGGCATGGCGCAGCTTGCCGTGGTTGAGCTGGGTCGAAAGGTCCTCCAGTTGCGGCGCAAGGAAGTTCCAATCGTCCAGCACCTGCTGCAGCCGCGTGGCGATGCCGTTGGCGTAATGGGCGTGGCTGAGATCGCGCGAAACGACGACCAGCTGGCCGTCGCGCGAGCCGTCCTTGAGGGTGGCGAGCTTCATTGTGGGGACGTCGAAACAAGATGCAATGGTGGAGCATTGTGCGATGAGCTGGCCCACCCGACTGCTGCATTGGCACGCCCCTGGGCTCTGGCGCTGGCCGTGGTGCTGTGGCCCATGCGCTGCTGCTGGGGCCGAGGCCCGCCGAGCCCCTGCGCGCGCCGCCGATTCTGCAGGCCTGGCTGAGGGTGGCGCCTGTGCCCGCGGCGCCCGTTGCGATTGCGAAGGCTGCCCTCCGCCCGCAAATCTCCGCAACGCTCGTCAACGCAAGCTTCAGCGCCTGCGCCGGCGTCTGCACCCGCACCCGCACCCGCATCGACACTGCCCATCGCCCCCTCGCTCGAATGGCTTTACAGCCTGCGCCAGAACGGCCGCGATGGCCAGGCCCCCGCCTGAGCTGGCAGGTGCAGGACGGCGTCTACCGGGTGCAACTGGACAGCTGGCTGGGCGATCACGCACTGCCCGCCTGGCGCAGCACCGGCCGCATCGCGCCCGAAGGCCTGGCGCCTGTGCGCTATGCCGAGCTGCGCGGTGAACGCGAGGCACGCGCCACCAATTTCCGACGCGAGGAGGGCCTGATCAGCTATTCGTCCAGCAGAGAGCTGGTGCCCCTTGCCGAGGCCACGCAGGATCACATCAGCTGGTGGCTGCAGCTCGCGGCCATCGCCTCGTCACAGGTGCCGCAGTCGGGGCGCGAAGTCCATCTGCCCGTCGTGGGCTTGCGCGGCGAGCCGCTCGAATAGGTGTTCGAGATGATCGATACCGTGGGCGCCCTCGTGCACCTGCGCCGGCCGGGGCCTAGCGATTGGGACGGCGTACTGGACGCGTGGCTCGACCCCGCACGCCATCACATGCCCGTTCGCCTGCAAAGCGGCGACCCCGAAAGGCGCGGCTGGACCCTGGAGCTGCAGCATCCTGCCAGCGCTGATTGAGTGAAGTCAACGCTCGCGTGATCTAGTCCCGCTTTGTGCCCTTTGAACAACCCTACACCTTCATTCCGGTGGTCCATCAGCCGATGACTCTCTGAGAGTATTCACCTCAGATCAGCGCATGAGTTGTACGCGCTCTTGAATCCGGGGCCCTCGGCCCAAATTGAGACATCAGCACAGAGGATTCCACCATGCAGATGCTGTACAACTCCCCCAGCTTCATCGTCGTCCAGTTCGACGTGCAGGTCGAAGCCACCCAGCCCGGCGAGCTCTTGCAGGCCAACCCGGACATGCAGCTGCGCCGCGCCGGCTTCGAGATCGTCGACAAGTTCACCCGTCGCGAGATCTTCATCGAAGGCGCTCTGGCCCAGCAGTTTGAGACCGGCGTGGCCGCGCTGATCGAACGCGAGCCCTCGGAAGAAGAGCTGGACGACTTCATCGAAACCTATGCCAACCTCGGCAATCAGCCGGTCGTGATGCATTGAGCCTGTCCGCAGTCCGTCCCTGTTGAAAAATAATTTGCCGGACTGCCAACAATAGCGCGCCTGAGCCCCTTGTCCTGGGCTGAAGCCTGCGCAATGATGGGCCTGCCCAGATTTGCAGGAGCTCCCCATGGCGAAGCGTCTGGCCGACGCTCGCTCGGCCGCCCGTGTACTGCCGTCCCCCGGTCTCAAGGACGCGCCGGTCCTCGACCGCATGTGTTCGCAGTTCGTGCTGACCCTGACAGTCAAGCATGCGGGCCGCTTCAATCTGCGCCGCGATTTCAACGGCCTGCTGTCCTTCACCGGCCGCCACCTCGTCTGGCCCGTGCGCGTGCTGGGCCGCCTGCGCGACTACCTCAAGACCCGCTGTCAGGGCAATGACGCCTGGGCCGGACATGTGGAGCTCAGCGACGAGGCCTTTCTCGACCGCTACGGCGTGTGGAACGGCCCCTTCGCCGAAGCCACGCTGTTCTTCTATCTCGACGAGTACGTGAAGGACGCGCCCAAGGACATGATGGCCTTGCTCGCCACCACCAGCGAATGGCTGGACCGGCAGCTCAAGAAAGAGTCGACCCTCGTCGAGAAGAACATCGCCGCCCTGGGCACGCTCTTACAGCTCAACCCCGCAGAGCGCGCCATCCTGCTCTACGGCACCTTGGCCCGCTACCAGCGCGAGCTGCGCGGGGCGCTGGTGGAGTTCAAGGTCAACACCGCGCAGGAGGCTTTTGCAGCGATTGCCGCCGTGGCCGGCGTGGACGAGCGCGAAGTGGCAGAAGCACTCCGCGCGGGGTCGCGTCTGGAGCGCATCGGCATGGTCGAGAACCTGATCTCCGAGCACAACATCACCGACCTGGCCGACCTGATGAAGGTCAGCGACCAGCTGCCACCCGTGCTGATGCGCGAGTACCAGGGCCCGCATGACCTGATGGCCGTGTTCACCCGCCCGGCCACCAAGAGCCAGCTGGTGGAGGCCGACTTCCAGTTCGTCAGCGACGACCTGACGATGCTCGGCACGCTCCTGAGAAAAGCCGTCGCGCGGCATGAGCCGGGCGTGAACGTGCTGCTCTACGGCCCGCCGGGCACGGGCAAGACCGAGCTGGCCAAAGTGGCCGCGCAGGCCGCGGAACTCGATCTCTACGAAGTCGAATACGCAGACCGCGACGGCAACTCGCTCTCCGGCCGCGACCGCTACCGCTCGCTGCAGATCAGCCAGGTGTTCCTCAAGGCTAGCGAGAACGTGGCCCTGCTGTTCGACGAGGTGGAGGACGTGTTCCCGCCGCTGTCCACCGACACCGCTCAGCTGATCGCGCGGCTCGATTCCGCGCTCGATGCGCCCACCTCGGGATCGGTCTCGGGCAAGGCCTGGGTCAACCAGATTCTCGAAACCAACCCGGTGCCGGTGATCTGGATCACCAACCGCATCGAGCAGATCGACCCGGCTTTCCGGCGCCGTTTCCAATACCACATCGAGCTCAAGTCGCCGCCGCCCGGCGCGCGCCAGGGGCTCGTCGCCAAGGCCCTTGCCGATGTGAAGGTCTCGCCCGAGTTCATCGCCAAGCTGGCCGAGCGCCGCGGGCTCACACCGGCGCAGATCCGCACGGCGGTGCGCTTCGCGCAACTGGCCGGTGCGCCCGAGGACGGCGAGAAACTGATCGAGCGCCAGCTGCTGGCCGCCGACAAGGCCCTGGGTCAACAGCCGCATGACCGCGGCGCGCGGGTCAACGTCACGCAGTACGCGCTCGACCTGCTCAACGTCGAGTCGCGCTTCGAGATCCCGCGCATCGTTGAGGCCCTGCAGCGCCGCGGCGTCGGCAACCTCTGTTTCTACGGGCCGCCGGGCACCGGCAAGACCGCCCTGGCAGAGCACATCGCGCAAAGCCTGCAGCGCCCGCTGATGGTCCGCCAGGCCAGCGATCTTTCGAGCAAATACGTGGGCGAGACCGAGCAGAACATGGCCCGCATGTTCGAGTCCGCTGCCAACGAAAACGCCGTGCTGCTGCTCGACGAGGCCGACAGCTTCCTGCGCAGCCGCCGTATGGCTGAGCGCAACTACGAGGTCAGCGAAGTCAACGAGATGCTGGCCGGCATGGAGCGCTTTGCCGGCGTCTTCATCTGCACCACCAATCTCTTCCAGGAACTCGACGAAGCCGCGCTGCGCCGCTTCGCCTTCAAGATCCGCTTCATGGCCTTGCGGCCCGAGCAGCGCCTGCTGATGTTCGAGCGCGAGGCCGGCGTGCTGCCGAATGACGAACAGCGCGAACGCCTGATGCAGCTGGACGTGCTCACGCCGGGCGACTTCGCCGCCGTGCGCCAGCAGATCGAGATCCTCGGCGACGCGCTGACGCCGGACGAATTCCTGCTGCAGCTCGAAGGCGAGCACCGGCTCAAGCCCGAGGTGCGCGAGCGCCGCTCCATGGGTTTCCGGGCCTGATGCAGCGCGCATTCGTCGCGCTGCTCCTGTTGCTGCTTGTCGGGACCGCACGCGCGGATTGCCCGCCCAATGCCAGCGAGCCCGCGCCCGAGCAGATCGCCGCGCTGCAAGCCGCCGCCAGCGACCACGGCATGCTGTGGAAGCTCTCCCGCGATGGCCACGTTTCCTGGCTCTACGGCAGCCTGCACCTGGGCCGATTGGCCTGGGCCTTTCCCGGCCCCAGCCTGAAGCAGGCCTGGAACAGCACCGAGCTGCTCGCCCTCGAACTCGACATGGCCGATCCGCAGACGCAAGCCGAATTGCAGGAGGCCGGCAAGCCCGCTGGCAAGCCGCTTCCGGCCGCCTTGCAAAAGCGGCTTGATGCGCAGATCCGGGCCGCCTGCCTGGCGCCCGAAGGGCTGGCCGCCTTTCATCCACTGCTGCGTCTGAGCCTGCTGACCGCCCTGTCCGCCAGGCGCGACGGGCTCGACCCGGCCTATGGCCAGGACGCCATGCTCGGCAGCCTCGCCCATGCGGGCGGGCGCCCCGTGGTGGCGCTGGAGACAGCGCAAAGCCAGATGGAAGTGCTGCTGGCCGGCACGCCCAGGGAGCAGCAGCAGGAGCTGGCCGAAGGCCTCACGCTGCTGGAGCAGCACCGGGCGCGGCCGGGCATCGTCAAGCTGGCCGAAGCCTGGGCCCGCGGCGATCTGGGCACCCTTGCCAGCTACGAGCAATGGTGCGACTGCGTGCACAACGAAGCCGAACGCCGCGAACTGCGGCATCTCAACGACGACCGTAACGGCCCTCTTGCCCAGCGCATCGCCGCGCTGCATGCTTCGGGCCAGCGCGTGCTCGCCGTCGTCGGCGCCTTGCACATGACCGGCGATGCGGCCCTTCCCAGGCTGCTGGCTGCCCAAGGCTTCCAGGTCGAGCGCGTGATGAAGATGCAGCAGGACAACAAGGAGACACCCCCATGAGCAACAGCAGCAATCCCTTCGACAACCCTTTCAGCAAGTTCATCCCCGGCTTCGACTTTCTGCAGGGGTTGGTCAAGAACGCGGGCACGGCCGTTCCGGGCATCGGCCAATGGGTCGCCCCCACGCTGGACCCCGACGAGCTGGACAAGCGCATCCAGGAGCTACGCACCGTGCAGTTCTGGCTGGAGCAGAACGCCAAGATGCTGGGCGTGACCATCCAGGCCATGGAAGTGCAGCGCATGACGCTGGCCACGCTCAAGACCATGAACGTGCCCATGGCCGACCTGACGGAGTCGATGAAGATGCCCGACTTCACGGCGCCCAAGCCCGCAGCGGCGGCCGCGCCGGCCCCGGCGCCTGCTGAGCCGCCGCCAGCCCCGCCGACTGCACGCAAGCCCGCGGCCAAGAAAGCGGCGCCCAAGGCCGAAGCCAAGGCCGAAACCCCATCGCCCGCGGTGGACCCGATGAAATGGTGGGGCGCCCTGAGCGAGCAGTTCACCCACCTGGCCACCAACGCCATCAAGGACGGCGCCGAGCGCATCAAGCCCGTCGTCATGCCTGAAGCCAAGCCAGCCGCAGCTGCCCGCAAGCGCAAGAGCTGAGGTCGCTGCGACTTTGCATAACGCCGATACTTGGCGGCCTCGAAACAGCGGTCGCGGGCCTGTCAGATGGGCCCTTGACTCGATTCGAGCGCAGCGATGATTTCGCGTCGAACCGTTTTGGCCGCTGCCGGGCTGGGGCTAGCGGGAAATGCGGATGCCGAGGAATCCATCAGGTCCGGATCCCGCAATTCTGCGATGACTACCAGACGAGCTATATGCAGCAGCTGATGGTCATGGCGCTGGGCCGATTCGGCTGCGCCTACCGGATGCAGCCTGTCTCCATGCATCTCGTGCAAAGCCGGGCGCTGATCGAATTGATCAAGCCCGAGCCCTCTCTGGAGTTGTTCTGGACCATCACGGATACGGAACGCGAACGTCGCGAACCGCTGGTGGTACGCATCCCCATCGACCGCGGCCTGCTTGGCTGGCGCATTGCCCTGGTCCGCCGCTCGCAAGGCAATCGCTGGAAGCAGCTACGCACGCTCGCGCAGCTGGCTCGATACAGCGCCGTGTAGGTGGCCGATTGGTCCGACACGGCCATCCTGCGCGCCAACGGCCTGCCGGTGGAGACCACAACCTACTACGACGCCTGTTTCGAAATGCTGGTGCGTGGCCAGGTGGACTACTTCCCGCGCTCGACCATGGAAATTGGCGGCGAGCTGGAATTCCGTCGCAACATGGAACTCGTGATCGAACCGCATGTGCTGCTGCGCTACCCGTCGGCGCAGTATTTATTCGTCTCGCCCGCGTGGCCACGCCTTGCGGCGGACCTTGAGAAGGGATTGGAAGCGCTGGTCGCCGACGGCACGGTGCGGCGCATGTTTCACGAGACATTCGGCAATCTGGCGGCCCGCTACGACATGAGGCGGCGCGTGACGCTCGTGCTGAACAATCCCCTGCTCTCTCCGCAGACGCCGCTGCAGCGCAAGGAGTTGTGGTGGTCGCCCGAGGAAGACGCGCCCAGACCGGGCCTGCGGCGAAAGGGCTAACGAAGAAAAGTCCTAACGCTTGAACCAGGCAGCGCCCTGGTTGATCACCAGCCCCGCAAACACCGCCGCCACGCCGGCCCATTGCAGCGGCAGGGGCTGCTCGCCAAAGGCCAGCGCGGCGGCGGAGAGACCCACCACCGGCACCAGCAGCGACCAGGGTGCCACCTGACCCGTGGCATGACGCTGCAGCAGCTTCGTCCACAAGCCGTAGGCCAGCAACGTGGAGGCCAGGCCCAGGTAGAGCACCACGAGCAGACCTTCGAGCCGGATCGCCATCAGCTGATCGAGAACCTGCTGCGGCCCGTCCATCCAGCAAGCCAGCAGCAGAAACGGCACGACGGGCACGAGGCTGGTCCAGACGATGAAGCTGAAGGGCTCGTAGGCATGCGATCTGGACGCGACGCGGCCCACCACATTGGCGATGGCCCACATCAGCGCGGCGCCTACGGTCAGCACGAAGCCGATCAGCGTCATCTCGCCCACACCGTTGCCATGCGCGCAGGCGATGGCCGTGAGGCCGCCCAGCGCGACGATCAGGCCCAGCCATTGCGAGGGCCGCGTCTTCTCGTGCAGCAGCGGGATGCCGATCAGCAGCGTGAAGAAGGCCTGCGTCTGCATCACCACCGAGGCCAGGCCTGCGGGCATGCCCAGGCGCAGGCCCAGGAACAGGCAGCCGAACTGGCCCAGGCCCTGCGCAAGCCCGTAGCCGACGACATAACGCCAAGGCACAGCGGGGCGCCGAACAAGGAAGAAGGGCAGGGCCGCGACGAAGAAGCGCAGCGCGCCCATCAGCATCGGCGAGAGGCCGAGCAAGCCCCATTTCATGACGACGAAGTTCAGGCCCCAGGTGACAATGACCAACATCAAGCCCAGCACATCGCCGCGGCTCCAGCGTGCCGCGCTCACAGCGGCCGCCCTTGCTGCCGGCGTGCTTCCACGAAGGCGAGAAAGACCTCGCGGCTGGTCTTCTTCGGCACGTAGCCGAGCTTCTCTTTCAGGCGCTTGTTGGAAAGCACCGGCCGGTAGCGCAGAAAGTCCAGCTGCTCGGGGCCATAGCGCGAGACGCCCAGGCGCGAGCCCAGCCACAGCGTGGCTTGCAGCAGCGGCGCGGGGAAGTTTCGCGTCTTCTTGCCGAGTAGCGCGGCCAGCTCGTGCACCGTCAAGGCGCCGTCGCCGGCAAGGTTGTAGACGCCCTCGATGCCGCCGCGCAGCGCGTGCAGAAAAGCGCCGGTCACGTCCTCGTCCCAGATGAGGACGAAGGGGCTGTCGCTGCCGCGGATCGCGATCAGGCGGCGCTTCTCGAACAGGGCCGTGATCTGGTTGTCCACCTTCTCGCCAAGAATGGTGCCGATGCGGAACACGGTCTGCTTGAGCCCCGGCTGCACGGTGCGATAAAGCGCCAGCGACTCCTCCACCAGGCGCTTGTGGTGCGAGTACGCGAACACCACATTGCCGCGCAGCGGATCGGTCTCGACCAGCCAGTCCGGGTTGTCCGCGTGATAGCCGTAGGCCGCGCCGCTGGAGCTGACGAGCAGGTGTTTCACATGCGCGTTGACGCAGGCCTGCAAGAGGTTCTGCGTGCCCAGCACATCGACCGAGTATTCGAAATCGCGCGTGGAGCCCGGCGGCGGCGTGACGATGGCGGCCAGGTGCACGACGGTGTCGATGGCATGGCGCTGGAGCGACTCCAGCAGGCCTTTTGGCTCGCGCACGTCCTGCTGTTCGTAGATCACGCCGGGCAGGCGCCTATCCGCGGGCACCTCGCGCACGTCCTGCGCGACCAACACGTCGCATTCGCCACTGGCCGACAAGGCCGACAACAGGCTGCAGCCAAGAAAGCCATCGGCCCCGGTGATCAGTACACGCTTGCTCATGAAAGAAGTTCCGTCTTCGACGCCGGACTGCGCGCCCACACTGCCGCCAGGAGCAGGCCAAGGATGATGTCGATGAAGCCCCAGGCCCCCGCCACCACGGCCATGCCACCGAGGCCGCCGAAGAAGCTGAAAATCAGCACGAGGCCCAGGCCCGCATTGCGGATGCCCACCTCGATGGACAGCGCGCGCCGGTCGTACTCGGCCAGGCCGGCGAACCGCGCCGTGGCGTAGCCCAGACCATAGGCCAGCAGATCATGCGCCACCACGGCCAGCAGCACCAGGCCCAGGTAGTCGAGGAAGTAATGCCAGTTGCCGGCGATGGCCGCAGCGATGAAGCCGATCAGGAACAAGAAGCTCAAGGTCCGCGCCGGCTTCTTGACCTTCGCGGTGAAGCCCGGCCATTGCCGCGCGGTGAGGATGCCCGCCACGAAGGGCGCACCAATGATGACGACGATGTGCATCGCCATCTCCAGCGGATCCAGCGCGATCGAGCGTAGCAGCGGCGCCGCCGCCGGATGGTGGCTGCCCCACAGCGCCACGTTGAGCGGCATTAGCACGATGGACAGGGCGTTGGAGATCGCCGTCATCGATACCGACAGCGCCACATTGCCGCCGGCCCGGTGCGTGATGATGTTGGAGATGTTGCCCGGCGGGCAGCAGGCCACCAGGATCATGCCCAGCGCAATCGAGGGTGTGGGCTGGATCAGCAGGGTCAGGCAGAAGGTGATGGCCGGCAGCAGCAGGAACTGCGCGGCAATGCCCGTGATGATCGCCACCGGCATGCGCAGCACGCGCTTGAAGTCCTCCATGCGCGTGTCCAGCGCCACGCCGAACATCAGGAAGGCCAGCACGGCATTCAGCGCCTGGATGGACGCCAGGTTGAAATTCAACCTGACTTCGTCAATGTTCATGTCTGCCCCTCGCCCAGCGCTCGGCCCGAAAGACGCGACGTGCACTCACAACAGCTCCTTCGCAGCCTTGCGCACGGCGTTGCGATAGGTGTCCTTATGCACGTAGTAGGACATGCGCTCCACCTTCAAATATTTGTAGCCCCCCGAGAGATCAGGCGCAGGCCCGACCTTGGCTTGGTTGAAGGCTTCGGCTTTCGCGCTGCCAGCTCGGCTGAACAGCCGCGCCATCAGCTCGGCCTGCTCGTAGCGGCCCTGCCAGCCGATGCCGCTGGCCTCGATCATGCCGATCACCGCGAGGTTGTCGAAGCGCGGCGCGAAGATGTTGAGGTAGAGCTGCGGCGCCATGCCCAGCCAGTTGAGCAGCTCGCGGTCCAGGAAGGGGTAGTGCAGCTTGTAGCCGGTGGCTGCGAGCACGAGGTCGTAGTCCTGGGCCCTGCCGTCCTTGAAGTGCACGGTGTGGCCGTCGAAGCGCTCCACGTCAGCCTTGACCGTGATGTCGCCATGGCCCAGGTGATGCAGGATCAGCGAGTTGACCACCGGGTGCGATTCGTACATCTTGTACTCGGGCTTGGGGAAGCCGAAGCGCACCGGATCGCCGGTGAACCATTTCAGGATCGTGCTGTCCACCTTCTGCTTGAGCCAGGCCGGCAGCGGACGCTTGCCGCCCAGCGTATCGGCCGGCTTGCCGAACACGTACTTGGGCACGAAGTAGTAGCCGCGGCGCACCGAGATGTCCACGCTTTTGGCATGATGCACGGCATCCACCGCGATGTCGCAACCCGAGTTGCCGGCACCGACGATCAGTACGCGCTTGCCGTTGAACATCGCCGCCGCGTTCTTGTAACGGCTAGTATGCAGCAGCTCGCCGGCGAACTCGCCTTTGAACTGGGGCATGTTCGGCTCGGCCAGCGTGCCGTTGGCGATCACCAGACCCTTGAAGACGGCGCGGTGCTCGGTGCCCGCCCTGTCCTGCCACGTGAGGCGCCATTGCGGCGAGCGGCCCTCGCCAACCGGCTCGGCCTTCAGCACCCGGCAACCGAACACGAAATGCTCGCGCAGCCAGAAGTGATCGGCGAATGCGCCGAAGTAACGCAGCAGTTCAGCGTGGCTGGGATAGTCGGCCACCGAATCGGCAAAAGGGAATTCGGTGAACTCGGTCGTGCGCTTGCTGGAGATCAGGTGCGCCGATTCATAAACCGTCGAGCGCGGATTGCCGATGTTCCACAGGCCGCCGATGTCGTCCCAGGCCTCGAAGCCCTGGAAGGGCAGGCCGAGCTTTTGCAGATTGCGCGCGGCAGCCAGGCCCGAGGGGCCGGCGCCGATCAGGGCGTATTGATCTTCAGTCTTCATTCTTCGAGTCCGGGTACCGGGGTCGCGCCCCGCTCGCCCACGCGCGGCTTGGGCGGTTGGGCCAGCAGGATGCGGTCATGCAGTCTTTCAGGCAGCAACTGGAGCAGGCTTGCCAGCCAGCCCATGCGGCGCGGCAGCACGATCCATTCATGGCCACGCGCCAAGCGGCGCAGCATCTGCGCTGCCGCCGCTTCAGGCTCCAGCAGGCCTGGCATGGCAAATCGGTTGCCGGCCGTGAGCGCCGTGCGCAAGTAGCCCGGGCAGACGGTGGCCACCTGCACGCCTCGCGGGCGCATCTCGGTGCGCAGCGATTGCAGATAGGCAATCAAGCCGGCCTTGCTGGCGCAGTAGGCGCCGTTGTAGGGCAGGCCGCGCCAGCCCGCAATGCTCGCCACGCCCGCCAGGCAGGTGCCGGATTTCAGCGCGGCCATGAAGGGCTGGAAGGTGGAGGCCGCGCCGATCAGATTGATCTCCAGCACACGACGGAACACGGCCAGATCGGCCGCCTCGGCCGTGACATAGCCGGCCCCCACGCCGGCGTTGGCAATGACGAGATCGGGTGCGCCGCATGCGGCGATCCAGTCGGCGGCACAGGCCTGCATGGCCGCGCTGTCGCTCACGTCGGGCGTGTAGATGCGGCTGCGCTTGGGCGCCAGTGCATGCAGCCGCTGGAGCACCTCGCGGTCCAGGCCCACCAGGGCCACGGCCGCGCCTTGCACGAGCAGCTGACGCGCCAAAGCCTGGCCCAAGCCGCCACAAGCGCCCGTGATGACGGCGTTCCGAAATCTCATATTGCGGTCAGCATATCGCTTGTCGTGATATCGGTAATTTTGACTATGTTTCCTTCGGATCCAATCGTTGGACGTACCGAGTGCTTCATCCACAGGGTGCTGCCGGCCGAGGCAGCAGCGGCTACAGTCAACACCCCGATGAATACCGCTGTCGCCACACCGCCGTCCGACCCTGCCCAGCGCCACCACATCCAGGCCCGCGTGGTGCAGGCCCTGCGTGCGGCCGGCCTGCCGGAACACAGCCTGCTCTGGCGCCAGGAAGACACGGTGCCGTATGAATGCGATGGCCTCACTGCGTATCGCGAACGGCCACTTCTCGTGGCCCTGCCCGAAGACGAAGCGCAGGTGCAGGCCGTGCTGCGCGTGTGCCACGAGCTCAAGCTGCCGGTGGTGGCACGCGGCGCGGGCACCGGGCTTTCGGGCGGCGCGATGCCGCATGCCGAGGGCGTGACCCTCGCGCTTGCCAAGTTCAAGAAGATCCTCAAGATCGACCCGGTGGCGCGCACGGCCACCGTGCAATGCGGCGTGCGCAACCTCGCCATCTCCGAGGCCGCGGCGCCGCATGGCCTGTACTACGCGCCCGACCCGAGCAGCCAGATCGCCTGCACCATCGGCGGCAACGTGGCCGAGAACTCGGGCGGCGTGCATTGCCTCAAGTACGGACTCACCTTGCATAACGTGTTACGTGTGCGGGGCTTCACCGTCGAGGGCGAGGCCGTCGAGTTCGGCTCCGAGGCGCTGGATGTGGCGGGGCTCGATCTTCTTTCAGTCGTGGTCGGCAGCGAAGGCATGCTGGCCGTGACGACCGAGGTGACCGTCAAGCTGATCCCCAAGCCGCAGCTGGCGCGCTGCATCATGGCCAGCTTCTCGGACCTGCGTCATGCGGGCAACGCGGTGGCCAACATCATCGCCGCCGGCATCATCCCGGCCGGGCTGGAGATGATGGACAAGCCGATGACGGCGGCGGTGGAAGACTTTGTCCACGCCGGCTACGATCTGGATGCCGAGGCCATCCTGCTGTGCGAGAGCGACGGCACGCCCGAGGAAGTGGCCGAGGAAGTGGAGCGCATGGAAGCCGTGCTGCAGGCCAGCGGCGCCACGCGCTGCGAGGTCAGCGCCGACGAGGCCCAGCGCCTGCGCTTTTGGAGCGGGCGCAAGAACGCCTTCCCGGCCTCGGGGCGCATCAGCCCCGACTACATGTGCATGGACTCGACCATTCCGCGCAGGAACCTGGCCGACATCCTGCTGGCCATCCAGCAGATGGAAAAGAAATACGGCCTGCGTTGCGCCAATGTCTTCCATGCCGGCGACGGCAATCTGCATCCGCTGATCCTCTTCGACGCCAACGATCCTGACCAGATGCACCGCTGCGAGATGTTCGGCGCCGAGATCCTGGAGACGAGCGTGGCGATGGGCGGCACGGTGACCGGCGAGCACGGCGTGGGTGTGGAAAAGCTCAACAGTATGTGCGTGCAGTTCTCGCCGATGGAGCGCGAGCAGATGTTCCGACTCAAGGCCGCCTTCGATCCGGCGGGCCTGCTCAATCCGGGCAAGGTCATCCCCACGCTGCAGCGCTGCGCCGAGTACGGCCGCATGCATGTGAAGCGCGGGCTGATGGCGTTTGCGGAGCTGGAACGATTTTGAGCGCCGCGCTCACACCCACGTTGCATGCCTGGTCGGAGCAGATTCGCTCCGCCGTGTACGCGGGTCGGTCGCTCGAATTGCGCGGCCACGGCAGCAAGGCCTTCTACGGCGAACGCCCGCAGGGCGAGCTGCTCGACACGCGCGCGTTCAGCGGCATCAGCAGCTACGAGCCGAGTGAGCTGGTCGTGACCGTCAAATGCGGCACGCCCGTCGTGGAGCTGGAGCGGGTGCTGGCCGAAAAGGGCCAGGTGCTGGCCTTCGAGCCGCCGCGCTTTGGCGGCGCGGGCACGGTGGGCGGCATGGTGGCGGCTGGCCTCTCGGGGCCGGCGCGCGTGAGCCAGGGCAGCGTGCGCGACCACCTACTCGGCGCGACGATGCTCAACGGCCGCGGCGAGCTGCTGGCTTTCGGCGGCACGGTGATGAAGAACGTGGCCGGCTATGACGTCTCGCGCCTGCTGGCCGGCTCGATGGGCGTGCTGGGCCTGATCGCCGAGGTCTCGCTCAAGGTGCTGCCGCGGCCGGTGGCGGTGTGCACGCTGCGCTTCGATCTGAGCCAGTCGGCCGCGCTGAACCAGCTCAACCGCTGGGGCGGCAAGCCGCTGCCGCTGCATGCCAGCGCCTGGTGGGATGGCGCGCTGGTGCTGCGGCTTGCGGGCGCGCAAGCGGCCGTGCAATCCGCCATCGGGCAGTTGGGCGGCGACGTGATCCCCGAGGACATGGCCGCGCCCTTCTGGGAAGGCGTGCGCGACCATTCGGATGAGTTCTTCGTCGGCGCCACGCGCGCCGTGCAGGGTGGCGCCAAGCTCTGGCGACTTTCGATGCCGCAGACCGCGCCCGAGATCAAGATGCCGGGCGAGCAGTTGATCGAGTGGGGTGGCGCACAGCGCTGGGTCGTCACGCCCATGCCTGCGGCGCAGGTGCGCGAGGCGGTGGCGCAGCTTGGCGGCCATGCCACGCTGTTCCGCTCGCTCGACAAATCGAGCGGCACGTTTGCGCCGCTGGCAGCGCCGCTGATGAAGATCCATCGCAATCTGAAGGCAGCCTTTGACCCGAAGAACGTCTTCAACCTCGGCCGGCTTTATCCCGATCTCTGATGCAGACGAAACTCGCCCCCGCCCACCAAGGCACACGCGAAGGCGAGGCCGCCGAGGCCATCCTGCGCCGCTGCGTGCATTGCGGCTTTTGCACCGCCACCTGCCCGACGTACCAGCTCCTGGGCGATGAACTCGATGGACCGCGTGGCCGCATCTACCTGATCAAGCAGGTGATGGAAGGCGCCGAGCCCACGCGCGCCACGCAAGAACACCTGGACCGCTGCCTGACCTGCCGCAACTGCGAGACCACATGCCCCTCGGGCGTGCAATACGGCGAGCTGCTGGAGATCGGCCGCAATGTGGTGGAGGCGCAGGTCGAGCGCCCGCGCGGCGAGCGGCTGCAGCGCTGGCTGCTCAAGGAGGGCCTGCCTTCGCCGCTGTTCAAGCCGGCCATCAAGCTCGGCCAGCTCGTGCGCCCGCTGCTGCCCGCCGCCTTGAAGGACAAGGTGCCGGCTCGCGCCCCGCGCAGCGCCCATGACTGGCCGCGGCGCGAGCACTCGCGCAAGGTCGGCCTGCTGCTGGGCTGCGTGCAGCCGGCGCTGATGCCCAACATCAACTCGGCCACGGCGCGCGTGCTCGATGCCGCCGGCATCCAGACCCTGGTGGCCGACGACGCGGGCTGCTGCGGCGCCATCCGCAGCCACCTGAGCGACCACGAAGGCGGCCTGGCCGACATGCGCCGCAATATCGACGCGTGGTGGCCGCTGGTCACCACCACGAAGATCGAGGCCCTGGTGATGAACGCCTCGGGCTGCGGCGTCACGGTCAAGGAATATGGCCGGGCCCTGGCCCATGACCCGGCCTATGCCGAGAAGGCCGCGCGAATCAGTGCGCTGACGAAGGACGTGAGCGAGCTGCTGCCAAGCCTGGTTCCGCAGCTCAAGGCCCGCATCAGGAAAAAAACTTCGGGCAAGCTCGCCTATCACCCGCCCTGCACCTTGCAGCACGGCCAGCAATTGCGGGGCGGCGTTGAAGAGGGCTTGCGCGCGCTGGGCTTCGAGTTGCAGCTGGCGGCCACCGAAAGCCATCTGTGCTGCGGCTCGGCCGGCACCTATTCGATCCTGCAGGCCGAGCTGTCCAAGCGCCTGCGCGACCAGAAGCTGCAGGCCCTGGCGCCGCTGCATGCGCAGACCATCGTCAGCGGCAATATCGGCTGCATCCAGCAATTGCAGAGCGGCACGGTCACGCCCGTGAAGCACTGGATCGAAGTGCTCGACGAAGCCCTGGCCTAAAACTCTGAAGACTTGCGCCGCAACAGCTTGCCCGGCGCAGCGGGTTCATAAGCGCCGGCCAGGCGCTTGAACTGCGCCAGCTTTTCCGCCGCCGAGAAATCCTTCAGCGCCTTGCTCTGAAAAGCCAGCAGCGCGGCATCGTGCATCAGCACCACGTCGGCCACCAGGCCCCAATCGAGGTCGGAGTCGCCCAGCCACAGTAGGGCGTCCTCGGGCAGATGCGCCAGCAACTGCTCGGCCGCGCCGCGGCTGTCGTCGGCGCTGATCAGCACGGCATGCTCGGGCCAGCGCAGCAGCTGATGTCCCTCTGCCTGAGGCTGCCAGGCGGCCAGCAGCCACTGCGGCGCGTGCATTTCGACTTGGGGGCCGCGCTCACTGCGGCGCAGTTCGTTGAAGGAACCCAGCACGCGACGCGCGCTCGCGCACCAGCAACCGGCTTGCCACTGCGAGAGCAGGCGCGGGTCGGGCGCAGACGCACTCGTCTCCTCGATGGCTGGCTTGGCCGGCTGCACCTCCAGGTCCTCGATGTCCTGCATGCCGAAGCCGCGGCGGCGCAGGCGCGCCACGCGCTCGGGGTCGAGATCGGAGGCCCGGCGCGCCCGGCCCAGCACGCCGTCCAGGTCCAATTCGGGCAGGCCTTGCTCCTGGGTGGCTCGCCAGCCATCCAGCACGCGGGTCGGGTCGAAATCCTCGGCGTCGGAACTCATGGCGGCCATTGTGCCGAGCGTCCGGCTTGACGGACGCAAGGCCCCATCCCCATCTCTCGGGGGTAGCATGGCGGCTCCAATCGGCGGGAGTTTGGCAATGAATTTGGACGATCAGCGCGAAAGTGACAATGTGGATGATGTCCGCGGCAGCTCAGGTGGCGGAGGATTCGGCGGCATGGTGGGCGGCCGGGGCCTGAGCCTGGGCGGTGTGGTCATCGCGCTGATTCTGTCCTGGGTGCTGGGTGTCAATCCACTGACCATGCTGGGCTTGATGCAGGGCGGCGGCCAAAACTCGGCACCGCAGCCGGCGCCGGCAGTCCCGGGCCAACAAGCAGCGGCGGACCCCGGTGTTCGCTTCGTGAAGAAGATACTGGCGAGCACCGAGGACGTCTGGACCGCCTACTTTTCCCAGCGCGGTCAGCAGTACCAGCCGCCGCGCCTGGAGGTCTTCCGCGGCCAATATCCAACCGGATGTGGCACGGGTGACGCGGCGTCCGGCCCTTTCTACTGCCCGGCCGACCGCAAGGTCTACATCGACCTGTCCTTCTACGACGTGCTCAGCCAGCGTCTGGGTGCGCCCGGCGAATTCGCGCAAGCCTATGTGGTGGCGCATGAGGTGGGTCACCACATCCAGAACCTGATGGGCACGAGCGCAAAGATGGACCAGGCGCGCGGCCGCGTTTCGCAAACGCAGTACAACGCCCTATCCGTGCGGCTGGAATTGCAGGCCGACTGCTATGCCGGCGTCTGGGCCGCGCACGCGCGCCAGCAAATCCACCTTGACCAGGCCGACATCGACTCGGCCCTCAACGCCGCCTCGCAGATCGGCGACGACACCCTGCAGCGCAAAGCGCGCGGCACCGTGGTGCCCGAGAGCTTCACCCATGGCACCAGCGCCCAGCGGGTGCGCTGGTTCACGCAGGGCATGCAGAGCGGCGACTTGAGCCGCTGCGACACCTTCGGCGCGACGGATTTGTGATCATTCACCCCTCGCGTGGGGGATGTGCTAACGACACATTCAAGCGGCATCATGGCGGCGTCCACCCTGCCCCCTGTCTCTGGCTGGCGGCCCGCCTGAAGGACTGTCGAAGTCCTTTACGATTCCCGGGCCGGTCAGCCGAGAAGCACCGAAATCCATCGGAAATCGACGAGAAATCAATAGCTTGGCGGTGTTTCAAGGGGTGTGGCGTGATTCGTGCTTGTATCCCGGCAGGGAGAGCGTTCCGCACTGTCAATGCAAGTAGTTGATTGGTTGCATGGCACCAGGAACGCCGCCAGAATCGAGTTGAGGCCCGTGATGAACGTATCTGAAGACCCGTCGAAGCCAACAGGCTCCGCGCCCGAAGTGGCCGCGGGCCAGCGCCCGGCCGTGTCCGGCAGCCGTCGTCGCCTGCTGCGCGGTGGTCTGGCCGCTGCGCCGGCCCTGCTGGCGCTCAAGAGCACGCCCGTGATGGCCTGCAATTGCAAGGCGCCGTCAGGATTCAGTGCGTCGGGCAATCTGAGCCACAACGTCGCGCGCTGCGACGCCCCCAGCGGCACACCGTCGAACTGGCAGGGCAAGTGCGGCAACAGCAACCCCTGGGCTTATGGGACGACAGGTTGCAAGCGCGACGACAAATTCACCAGCTGCTCCTTCAGCAAGAGCGCCAGCTATCCCGACGACACCCTGGGCACCTGCCTGGGCAAGGGAAATACCAACCATCAGGCGCTGGCGGTGGCCTGCTATCTGCAAGCCTGCATCTACGGCGGCGCGGGCTTCCCGACGAAGAGCATGATCCAGACCCTCTGGAACGCCGGGATCTGCCCGACCACCTCGACGTTCAGGCCCAATGCTTCTTCGCCGGTCTGGTCCAAGACCCAGTGCGTCAACTATCTGCTGTACCTGTCCGGCCAAGCCTGAGATTGCCGGCTTGAATCCCGGGTCATGACGGGCCGAGCGGCCTGTCGGGATTCCTTACACTTCACCGGCCCGGGCTCCTGCGCCCCCAGAACGGGCGTGGTTTTGTGTTGCCTGGCAATGACTAGGCCCAAACTGAGGCCAGTGGCTCGCTTTGTGCTTCGTCCGCCGGTGATTGCGCAGTCGCCAGCAGTAGAGGCGCGAAGTGAAGCGGTACCCATCCCCCGACGCACCGCAGGGCGCGTCCGCAAAGCCCCCCAACTCCCACTCTTCGCGCGCCATCGGCCGTCTGCTTCAGGCAGGCCTATCGAGTGGTCCGGCCCTGTTGGCCCTGTTGGCCCTGAAAGCCACGCCGGTCCGGGCGGACAACCGCAAATCACCGTCGGGCTTTTCGGCCTCAGGCAATCTGGGCCGCAACACCGGCGGCAGCTCCGCGGTCATGGGGCACACGCCGCTGTTCTGGTCCACCAACCTGAACACCAATGGCGGCTACCGTGGCAGCCCGCTGATCACGCCGACGACGCTGTTCTCGGATTGATTCCCGCCGCTGGGCGGCTATCCCGACGCGAGTTTCGACACCGTCCTCAAGAGTGGCAACATGACGGACCAGGCGCTGTTTGCGGCTGTCTTTCTCGAATCCAATCTGCACTCGGGCGACGGCTTCCCCACGCGCGATATGATCAAGGACATGTGGCGGGGCGTCACTGGCGGCGGCGGTTATGCGGTGCCCAACACCACGACCGTCTGGAGCAAGACCCTCATCCTGAAGTACCTGCTGTACCTGACCGGCCAATCCGTGCCGGGTTGAGCAACCCACTCCGAACTGAAGGCCCATGGGCATGGAAGGGACGGCCCTCTGGGCCTGTGCCGGCGCGTCCGATCAGCTGCTGTACAAGGACGTCGAAGACGGCCGGCTGATTTACGACCGTTCGAGCGGCGAGACGCGCCTGCTCTCGCACCTGAGCCAATTCCTCGTCGAATGGCTGGAGGCCCAGGGCCATCCGGCAAGCACCGCCGATCTCGTGCTTGCCGTCCATGCCGAAGAGCCGGAGTCCTCGACGCAAGAGTGCCTGGCCGCCGTGGAAACGGCACTGGCCGCGCTCAGCGAAGCGCATCTCTTGCGCCAGGTTGCGCGTTGAAAGTCGGCGAGCTTTCCCCCGCCGAGGTCCGCCGTGCCCTGACCGGGCCGGGGCTGCGCGTCGCCACCGGCGCCTTCAACTGCCGCATGCAGAGCGAAGTCGGCGGCATCGCACCCGAACTGGCACGGCTCTACACCCACCACGAGCTGCTGGACGACGCAGCGTTCATCGACTTCCACGTCAAGATCGGCGCCAGCCGCGGCCTGCGGCGCTGGGTGCGCCCGCAAGCCCTGTTCACCGTGGACGAGGTCTCGCCCTTCACGCCGCTGCCGCAGGACCAGGCGCTGCCAATGATGGAGTGGGGCCTCAACTGGTGCATCAGCGCCTACTCCCACCATTTGCTGGTCTTGCATGCGGCCAGCCTGTCCAGGAACGGCCGCGCGCTGATCCTACCGGCGCCGCCGGGCTCGGGCAAAAGCACGCTGTGCGCGGCCCTGGCCAACCGCGGCTGGCGACTGCTCTCGGACGAGCTGACCCTGATCGACCTGCGCGACGGCCGCCTGCACGCGCTGGCGCGGCCGGTCAACCTCAAGAACCAGTCCATCGAGGTGATCCGCCGCTTCGCGCCCGAAGCCTTTCTGAGCACGCCGGTGCTGGACACCACCAAGGGCACGGTCGCGCTGATGGCGCCCAATGCGGCCAGCGTGCAGGCCAGCGCCGAGCCGGTGTGGCCGCGCTGGGTGGCCCTGCCGCGCTGGCGCGCCGGTGCGGCAACGCAGCTCACGCCGATGCCGCAGGGCGAAGCCTTTCTGCAACTGGCCGAGAACGCGATGAACTATCACATCCTCGGCGAGCAGGGCTTTGCGGCGCTGGGCGAGCTGGTCGATCGCGCGCAGGGTTTCCGCTTCGAGTACAGCGACCTGGACGAGGCGATTGCCCTGTTCGACCGGCTCGCCGAGCAGGAGGGCGCATGAGCTGCCTCCTGCTCCAGATCTGGCTGCAACCCGACGCCTGCCGCCAGCTCGACGAACGCAGCTGGGATCTGCTGGTGCGCCAGGCTCGCCACGCGAACCTGCTGGGCCGGCTCTATTTCGTGTTCGAACAGCAGGGCTTGCTGGAGGCCGTGCATCCGCGCGCGCGCGCGCACATGCAGTCGGCCGCCACCATGGCGGCGCGCCAGCACCAGGCCATGCTGCGCGAGGCCCGCATCCTGCGCGACACCCTGGCCGCACTCGGCTTGCCGCTGATCCTGCTCAAGGGCACGGCCTATGTAGCGGCCGGCTTGCCGGCGACGCAGGGCCGCGTGTTCGCCGACGTGGACATCCTGGTACCGCATGAGCGGCTTGGCGAGGTCGAATCGCAGCTGATCCTGAACGGCTGGCTCAGCGCCACCCACGACGTCTACGACCAGCGCTACTACCGCCAATGGATGCATGAACTACCCGCGATGCAGCACATGCAACGCGGCACCGCGCTCGACGTGCATCACACCATCCTGCCGCCCACCTCGCGGCTCAAGCCCGACGCTGCCAAGCTGATCGCGGCGGCCATCGAGCTGCCGGGCCAGCCCGGCATCCGTGTGCTCGCGCCTTGCGACATGGTGCTGCACAGCGCCACGCATCTCTTCCACGAAGGCGAGGCCGACAACCTGCTGCGCGACCTCAGCGATCTGGACCTGCTGCTGCGTCACTTCGGCGCAGAGGCCGGCTTCTGGGCAGCCCTGGTGGCGCGCGCCGAGGAGATGGATCTGGCCGGCCCGCTGCGGCTGGCACTGCGTTACGCCTCGCTGCTGCTTGCCACGCCCGTTCCGGCCGATGTCCGCGATGCGACGGGGTCGGCGCAGCCGGAAAGCCTGGACGCCATTTATCTGCGCGTGCTGATGCCGCACCATTCGAGCAGCACCGATCGCTTTGCGCGCCTGGCCCGCGCAGCGCTCTACGTGCGCGGGCACTGGCTGCGCATGCCGCCGCACCTGCTGGCCTACCACCTCGTGCACAAGGCCTTGTGGCCGCCCAGCGAGCCGCCCAGGCCATTGGATGCGCCACCGGAACCGCAACCTTAGCAAGCCGCATTGGCGCCGAATACAACAGACGGCGTGCCAATTTCACACGCTATCGCCATACCCTGACATGGCGATACATCGTGCCAGGCAGAGAAGCCGCACACTGGTCGATGGGACGGGGATGTCTCCCGGCAAGCCTGACGACCAAGAAGGAGCCGAATGAAGCTGCACGCGCACCAGAGCGGTGTCGGTGCGGCGGCCATTGCGCCGCCGGCCGCAGCGCATGCGCCTGTTCGGCCGCAAGCGCTCTCGCCCGGCGTGCGGCGGCGGCGGCAGGCCGTGCTGGTTCTGGCACCGCTGGTCATCGGCAATCTGCTGGTGCTGCTGCTGTGCGTGATGGGCCTGAACCTGCTCTCCGCAGCGCGCGCCTACGTGGGTGGCGAAAGCCTCTGGTCCAAAGGACGCGCCCTGGCCGCCCATCAACTGCGCACCTACGCGCAGACCCGCGACCCACACGATCTCCAAGCCTTCCAGGGCGCACTCGACGTGCCGCTGGCCGACCAGCAGACCCGCCAATTGATGGAAGCGCCCGAACCGGACATGGCGCGGCTGCGCCAGACCTTCCAGCGCGGCGGCGTCTCGCTCGACGATGTGGACGGCATGGTGCGGCTGTACCGCTGGTTTGGCGACACCTCGCTGATGGCGCCCTCGATTGCCGCCTGGCGCGCAGGCGATGCCGCCATCGCCGAGTTGCAGCAGCTTGGCGAGCGCATGCGCGCGCTGGCCCAGGCCCCGGTCACCGCCAGCTCGCAGGCCCAGATGCAGGAAATCCTGCAGCAGCTCGATGAACACGAGACGCAGCTGCGTGCGCTGGAGCAGCGCTTCAGCACCGCGCTCAGCGATTCCTCTCGCGCCGCCTACCAGGTGCTGTCCCTCACCATAGGCGCTGCGACGGCGGGCCTGACGCTGTGCTCGGTCCTGCTGATCCTGGCCGGCCTGCGCCAGCGCGGCCGCGACGAGCAGGCGCTGACAGACGCCAACAAGCGCTGGGCCCTGGCCGCCGAGGCCGATGGCATCGGCCTGTTCGAATGGGACGTGGACAACAACACCGTGCGGCTCGATGCGCGCGCCTGCGCCATCTACGGCTTCAAGGGCCCGCCCGAAGGCCTGGTGGTGGCGCGCAGCGAAATGCGCGCGCGCGTCGATCCCCTGGATGCACCGGCCCTGCAGGCCGCACAGGAGCGCGCGATCCGACAGGAGGGCACGCTGAACGCGCGCTACCGCATCCAGATGCCTGACAAGAGCCTGCGCCATCTTGAGATGTCGGCGCTGATGCGCGACAGCGAGGGCGATGCCGACGGTGGCCGCCGCATGGTGGGCATCGTGCGTGACATCGGCCAGCAAGTGCGCCAGGAGCAGCTCTCGCTCGAAAAGGTCGCCGCCGAACGGACAGCCTCCGCGCGCATCGAATTCCTCTCGCGCCTCTCGCACGAGCTGCGCACGCCGCTCAACGCCGTGCTGGGTTTCTCCGAGCTGCTGCAGCTGGACACCAGCGATCCGCTGACCGACCGCCAGCACCAGCGCGTGCAGCTGATCTCGGGCGCCGGCGTGCATCTGCTGCGCCTGGTGAACGACGTGCTCGACATCAGCGGCATCGACTCCGGCCACTTCAAGCTCGAACGCGTGCCCACCGCGCTGGCGCCCGTGATCGCCGATGCGCTGGACCTCAACGGGCCCGACCAGCAGAAGTACCACGTCAGCGTCACCGTGCTGCCGCTGCCCGAAGGCGTGGCCGCCTGGGCCGATGCGCAGCGCCTGGGCCAGGTGCTCAACAACCTGCTCTCCAACGCCTGCAAGTACACGCGCAGCGGCGGCTGCGTGACGCTGCAGGTGCAGCAGTCCAAGGGCTGGGTCGAGATCTCGGTGCATGACGAAGGCCCGGGCCTGAACGAGGCCGAGATCAAGCAGCTCTTCCAGCCTTTCAAGCGCCTGGCCAGCGCCGGCGAAAAGCCGGGCACCGGCCTGGGCCTGACCATCGTGAAGCTGCTGAGCGAGCAGATGGGCGGCGGCGTGACCGTGCAGGGCCTGCCCGGCCGAGGCTCGATCTTCACGGTCAGCCTGCAGGCCGCCAGCATGGCCGCTGATCCGCAAGCCGTCGCGCTTCCCGCCGCGCCGACCGCCGCATTGCACTGAGCTCGCCGGCTGTGTACGCTTACCCCAAATATTGGGGAGCGCATGCCATTTCTTCTCGCACTGGACCAGGGCACCTCAAGCTCGCGGGCCATCGTCTTCGACGCCCAGGGCCACGTGCAGGCCATGGCGCAGCGCGAGCTGACGCAATATTTCCCGCAGCCCGGCTGGGTCGAGCATGACCCGCTGGAGATCTGGCAGACCCAGCTCGACACCGCCCGCGAAGCGCTCGCCTGCGCCGGCCTCAAGGCCCAGGACATCGCGGGCCTCGGCATCACCAACCAGCGCGAGACCCTGGTGCTGTGGGACCGCAGGACCGGCCAGCCCCTTCACCGCGCGCTGGTCTGGCAAGATCGTCGTGGCGAGGCACTCTGCGCGCAGTTGCGCGAAAGCGGCCACGGCCCGCTGATCCAGCGCAAGACCGGCCTCGTGATCGACGCCTACTTCAGCGCCAGCAAGCTGCACTGGCTGCTCGAACACCTGCCCGATGCGATGCGCCGCGCCGAGGCCGGCGAGCTGGCCTGCGGCACCATCGACAGCTGGCTGCTGTGGCAGCTGACCGGCGGCGCCGTGCACGCGACCGACCAGAGCAACGCCTCGCGGACGATGCTCTACGACATCCACGAGAACCGCTGGGACGATCAGCTGCTGAAGCTGTTCAAGGTACCGCGCACGCTGCTGCCCGAGGTCCACCCTTCGGCCTTTGACTTTGGCGAGACGCTGACGGAACTCTTCGGCGCACCTGTTCGCATCGGCGGCATGGCCGGCGACCAGCAGGCGGCGCTGTTCGGCCAGGCCTGCTTCAGCCCCGGCATGGCCAAGAACACCTATGGAACCGGCTGCTTTTTGCTGATGAACACCGACCAGCAGAGCCGGCCGTCTTCCAACGGACTGCTGACCACGCTGACGGCGCAGCCCACGCGCATCCCTGAGTACGCGCTGGAAGGCAGCGTCTTCATCGGCGGCGCGGTGGTGCAGTGGTTGCGCGATGGCTTGGGGCTCATCCAGAGCAGCGCCGAGGTGGAAGCGCTCGCGGCCAGCGTGCCCAATGCGGGTGGCGTACTGTTCGTGCCGGCCTTCACGGGCCTGGGCGCGCCCTATTGGAACGGCGACGCGCGCGGCGTGATCAGCGGGCTCACGCGCGGCAGCACCAAGGCGCATATCGCGCGCGCGGCGGTGGAGTCGATTGCGTACCAGAGCGCGGCCTTGCTCGCGGCGATGAGCCGCGATGCGCAGGCCGCCGGCAGCGCGCCCTTGACCGAGCTGCGCGTGGACGGCGGCGCCTGCGTCAACAACGCGCTGATGCAGTTCCAGGCCGATCTGCTGGGCATCGCCGTGGTGCGGCCCCAGGTGATCGAGACCACGGCCCTTGGCGCCGCGCAGCTGGCCGGCCTGACCGTCGGCGTGCACCACAGCCGCGAGGAGATCGCGGCGCATTGGCAGGCTCAGGCGCGCTTCGAGCCGCGCATGCCGCGCGACGAGGCGGCAGAGCGGATGGCGGCGTGGGAGAAGGCGGTGAGACAGGCCATCGCCGCATAGCACCCATGTTCGGGCCGAGCGCCGGGCTGCTCCCAAGCCGGCCCACAGAAGCGAAAAGCCGGCTCACGCCGGCTTTTCGCTTTGCCCCCTCGGGGGTAGATCAGAGGGCGCCGTCAGGGCCGCCTTCTGAGCCGGAGGTCACCAAATAATCACTTGCTTGTCGCCTTCGCGGACCATCGGGTCGCCCGACTTGCACGAGAACGCCTTCGCGAACTCCGGCATGTTGGACGGCGCCGCGATCGCGCGGAACTGCTCGGGCGCGTGCGGATCCGACTTGAGCGCGTTGATCACGTATTCATCGCGCGCCTGCGAGCTCCAGACCCGGGCAAAGCTCAGGAAGAAGCGCTGCTCGCGGGTGAAGCCGTCGATCATCGGATCGGGCTTGCCGGCGGTGGCCTTTTCCATCGCATCGAAGGCCACATGCAGGCCGCCGAGGTCGCCGATGTTCTCGCCCAGCGTCAGCCGGCCGTTGACCTTGGCGTCGGGGCGCGAAGGCACGGGCGCATACTCGTTGAACTGGGCGACCAGCCTGTCGGTGCGTGCGTTGAAGCGCTCGCGGTCTTCCTTGGTCCACCAGTTGGCGTTGTTGCCCTGGCCGTCGAACTGGCTGCCCTGGTCATCGAAGCCGTGGAAGATCTCGTGCCCGATCACGGCGCCGATGGCGCCGTAGTTGATCGGATCATCACCGTCGGCATAGAAGAAGGGCGGCTGAAGGATGGCGGCCGGGAAGTTGATGGTGTTGCTGGTCGGCTGGTAGTAGGCGTTGACGGTCTGCGGCGTCATGCCCCATTCCATGCGGTCGGTCGGCTTGCCGATCTTTGCGCGGTTGTAGGCGCTGTTGAAGGCCTGGGCCGCCTGGGCGCTGGCGTAGTAGTTGCCGGCCTGGATGTTCAGGCCGCTCCAGTCACGCCACTTGTCGGGATAGCCGATCTTGGGGAAGAAGGCCTGCCACTTTTCCTTGGCCTTGACCTTGGTCTCGGGGCTCATCCATTCGAGCTTCTCGACGCGAACGCCGACCTGCTCGGTCACGTTGGCCACCAGCTCCTGCATGCGTGCCTTGGCCGCGGGCGGGAAGTAGTCCTTGACGTAGATCTGGCCCAGTGCCTGGCCCATGCTGCCGTTGAGCGCGCTCAGCACGCGCTTCCAGCGCGCCTGCTGCTCGGGCTGGCCGTTGAGCTGCTTGCCGAAGAACTCGAAGTTGGCGTCCACAAAGGCCTTGGACAGCAGCGGTGCCGCGCCATTGATGGTGTGAGCGGCCAGGTAGTCGCGCCACTGCTCGACCTTCTCGGTCTCCAGCATCGCGTTGAACTCGACGAAGAAGTTGGGCTGGGCCATCGAGAAGCCGTCCTTGACGTCGATCTTCTGCGCCTTGAAATAGGCCTCCCAGTCGAACAGCGGCGTCAGCTTGTCGGCATCGGCGACGGTCGTCAGGCGGTACTGGTTCTCGGGCTTGCGCATCTCCACGCGCGGCGTCGAGGCCTTGGCCAGACGGGTCTCGAAGGCCAGCACGCCCTCGGCCTTGGCCTTGGCTTCCTCGGCCTTCACGCCGGTCAGCGTGAAGAGCTGGGTCAGGTAGTCCACGTACTGCTGGCGCGTCTTGGCGAACTGCTCGCTCGTGTAGTACTCGGGCGTGGGCAGCGACAGGCCGGCCTGGCCGACGAAGGCGATCTGGCGCTGGGCGTTCTTGTAGTCGGCGTTGGCGAAGGTGCCGAAGACGAAGCTGTCGCCGCGCGCGTGGGCATGCTCGATGAAGGCGATCACATCGGCGCGGCTCTTGAGCTTGGCAATGGCGGCCAGCTCAGGCTTGATCGGCGTGTAGCCCAGCTTCTCGATCTTGGCTTCGTCCATGCCGGCGGCGTAGAGCGCGCCGATCTTCTGCTCGACCGAACCCTTCTTGGCATGCGGCAGGTTCTTGACGGCGTCGTCAACGATCTTGTGTTGCGCTTCCAGGCTCTGCTCGCGCAGCATCAGGAAGGAGCCCCAGCGCACTTGGTCAGCCGGGATCGGGTTGGCCTGCATCCATTTGCCGTTAGCAAACTTGTTGAAGTCGTTGCAGGCGCCGACGGTAGGGTCGGTGGCTTCGGCCGGGAAGCGCGGCGTGGGCGTCTCCACGGCAAGAGCGCCGGTGGACAGGGCGATGCCGACCAGCAGGGTCAGGCGGCGCAGCGGGAACTTGGACATGGGAGGGTCTCCAGCTTGGGAAGCCGGTGATCTTAGAGGCCTGTCGCAAGCCTGCGGAAAGTCACCACACCAGGGTTAACACTCCCAGCACCGCGAACACCACGGCCGCGATGCCGTGCACCAGGCGCACCGGCAGGCGGCCGGCCAGGCGCTGGCCCATCCAGACGGCGGGCACGTCGGCGATCAGCATGCCCAGGGTCGTACCGGCCACCACGGGGATGATGTCGTGGAAGCGCGCGGCCAGGGCCACGGTGGCGATCTGCGTCTTGTCGCCCATCTCGGCCAGGAAGAAGCTGATCACCGTCGTTCCCAGCACGCCCAGGCCCGTGCTGGTCTTAACTTCGCCCTCGTCGATCTTGTCGGGCACCAGGGTCCAGGCCGCCATCGCGAGAAAGCCTAAGCCCAAGACCCAGCGCAGCGTCTGCGGGCTTACCAGGCTGGTGATCCAGGCGCCCAGTGCGCCAGCCGCACCGTGGTTGAGCAGCGTCGCGATCAGGATGCCCGCGCAGATCGGCCAGGGCCGCTTGAAGCGCGCGGCCAGCATGAACGCGAGCAGCTGGGTCTTGTCGCCGATTTCACCGAGCGCGACCACGCCGGTAGAGATGAGAAAACTTTCCATGAGTTACTTCAGATGAATTGCATCGCGGGTGCCGAGAGTAGCCGCTGGATGTCCTGCGGCGTCGTATAGCCCTGGACCGAAAGCCGTACAAAGGTGCGGCCCGCATGCTCGGTCACTTGCGCCTCGATGCCACTCTCCTTGAACAGACGCTCGCGCAGCGCGTGCCGGTCTTGCGTCGGCACGGGCAGCAGCGCCATCTGGCCAAAGCTGTCGTCCGGCGCGGCGGGCGGAATGCCCGTGCGCTCGCACATCACATGCATGGCCTCGACCGCCATGCCGTGGCAGCGCTCCCGCACGGCCGGCCAATCCCGCGCGGACTGGAACTCTATCGCAGCCGGCACGCTGAGCCAGCCCGCGATGTCGCGCGTGCCCTGCCATTGCATGCGCCGCTCCAGCGGCGTGCTGCCGGTGCTGGCATCGTGGCCCGGGTCGCCCAGCATGCCCCAGCTGATCGTGGGCGGTTGCAGGCGCTCGTGATGCTCGGGCCGCGCATGGAAGAAGGCCGAGCCCTTGGGCGCGCACATCCATTTGTGGCAGTTGCCGGTGTAGAAGTCAGCGCCCAAGGCGTCGAGATTCACGTCGATCTGGCCCGGCGCATGAGCGCCGTCGATGACGGTCAGGATGCCGCGCTCGCGTGCCACGCGGCACAGCTCAGCGATGGGGAAGATCAGCGCCGTGACCGAGGTGATGTGGCTGACGAAGATCACCCGCGTGCGCGGTGTGATGCCCGTCAGCATGCGCGGCAGGAATTCCCCGGGCGCAAACGGCAGCGGGATCTCCACCTTCCTGTACGCCGCGCCCTGGCGCTCGCAATGAGCCCGCCAGGTAGCATCGCAGGCGCCGTACTCATGGTCGGTGGCCAGCACCTCGTCGCCGGGCTGCAACGCCAGCGACTGCGCCACCATGTTCACGCCCGTGGTGGCGTTGTTGATGAAGACCAGATCGTTCACCTGTGCGCTCAGGTAACGCGCCAGTTGCACGCGTGCTTCCCGCAGCAAGGCGGCCGAGCGCCGGCTCAGGAAGGCCACCGGATTGCGCTCCATCTCCAGCTGCCAGCGCTGCTGGGCTTCGAAGACCTCGCGCGGACAGGCGCCGAAGGAGCCGTGGTTGAGGAAGACGAGTTCAGGGTCGATCAGGAATTGGTCACGCATGGGCATGAGAATAGCGGCATGCGCCGCGCCGACCGACTCTTCCAAATCGTCCAACTGATCCGAGGCCGCCGCCTCTCCACCGCCGACTATCTGGCCACCCGGCTGGAGGTCTCGCCCCGCACGGTCTACCGCGACGTGGCGGCCTTGCAGATGCAGGGCGTGCCCATCGAGGGCGAGGCCGGCGTGGGCTACCGCATGCGCGCGGGCTTCGACCTGCCGCCGCTGATGTTCACCAAGGAGGAAGCTCAGGCCCTGGTGGCTGCCGTGCGCCTCTCGCAGCCCTCGCTGGACTTGGCCCTGGCAGCGCAATCCGACAGCGCGCTGGGCAAGATCCTGGCCGTTCTGCCGCCCGCCGCGCGCACCGCGGCTGAAAGCCTGGCCCTGTTCGCGCCGGGCTCGCGCATGTCGGCCGAACTCAGCGAGCGCCTGGCCCAGGCCCGCACCGCCACCGAGAACCGCAACAAGATCCGGCTCGACTACCTGAGCCTGGACGACGAGCGCAGCGAACGCATCGTGCGCCCGCTGGCCTGCTTCTTCTGGGGCCCTTCATGGACTCTGGCCGCGTGGTGCGAGCTGCGCGAAGATTTCCGCTCCTTCCGCGTGGACCGCATCGCCGCCCTGGCCGTGCTGGAGGACCGCTTCCGCGACGAGCCGGGCAAGACGCTGGCCGACATGAACCGGCGCTACGCGTCGCGCTGAGCTATTTGTCCTCAGCCTCAGCGCCGGTGATCACGACCACCCAGCGATCAGGAAGCAACAGCCTGCGCAAGACAGCGTTGACCTTGTCCACCGTGAGCGCATCCAGCGCCGCCAGCTGCCGCTCGTCGAGCTTGGCGAAGGACTCCATGCGGTCGAACTGGCTGATCAGGATGAAGCTCAGCGTACTGTCGTCGGAAAGGCCATGGCGGTGCGATTCCAGGAACTCGCGGCGCGCGTTGTCGAGCTCGCCCTGGGTGATGCCGTCCTTGAGCAGGCGATCGACTTCCTCGCGCAGCCCCATCTCCACGCGCGGGGCCTGGGCAGGCGCAGCCGTGGCGCTGAGCGAGAGCCGCGCCGAATCGCCAAACGGCGGCAGCGCGAGCTTGTAGTTGACGTCGTAACTCAGCGCGTCGTGGCCTCGCAACCGGTCGGCAAGGCGGGAACCACTGTTATGTCCCCCGGCCAGGATGCGTGCGCCGACCGTCATCGCCATGGCGTCTTCATCGAGCGCATTGAGCGCGAAGCCCTGGGCGAACTGCACGTTGGCCGAGGCCTTCGATTCGTCAGGCCCATCCTCGGCGGCGGGCTTGCGCCGGGACACGAAGCGCGCGCCTTCCTCGGGCTTGAACATCGGCGCATAGCGCTCGAAGGGCGGCGCGTCAGGCTTCTTCCAGTTGCCGAAACATGTCTCGACCATGCTCGGGAAGCTGTCGGGCAATGGACCGACAGCGCTGACGTACAGCTCGTTGGCCGACCAATAGCGCTGCCAGAAAGCCTTCACGGCATCGATGTCGAGCTTGTTCCAGATGTTGATCAGCTCGCCCGTGCTGTACGCATAGCCGGCATCGCCCCATTGCAGGCCTTGCGACTTCACGTAGTGCTGGCGCGCAAGCTCGGGCGCCCAATCGGCACCGCGCGGATTGGCCGTCAGCCGCGCCAGCGTGCGGGCCTTGAGATCCTTGAAGGCCTGGGGCGGCAGATCGGGCGCGCGCAGCAGATCGCTCAGCAGCTTCAAGGTCACCTGCAGCCGTTCGCGCGGCACCGAGAGCAGAACCGTCAGCCCCTGCGGGCCGCTTTGCACCTTGTATTCGGCCTGCACCTTGGCCTTAAAGAGGGCGATCTGTTCGGCGTTGAGCCGCTGTTCACCATCGGTGCCGGCGGAGAGCAGATCAAGATCCAGGCCGCGCCATCCGGGCTCGGTGGCCATGCGCTGCGGCGGGCCCCAGCGCATCTGCAGCAGCACGGTGATGCGGTCATTGGCCGACTGGCGCTTGAGCAGGGCCAGCATCGCGCCGCTGGGCAGGCGCAGGCGCCTGACCTCGCGGTCAAGCACGGCTGGATCGGTCTCGTAGGCCGCGCCGGCGCTGGCGCCCTTCTGCGCTTCGGCGGTCTTGATCTCGCCCAGTTCCCGCGTCGCGTCCTTGCTGCTTTCCACCTGCACGGGCTTGCTGAACCAGCTCGACAGGCCCGAGAGCGGCCGCTCCTGCACCTCGATGTCCGTCACCGCCGGGTCGGTCACGCCCAGCACCAGCGTGCGGTTGCGGGCGCGCACAAAGGTGTCGGCAGCGCGGGCCACATCGTCGGGCCTGAGGCGCTGCAGATCGTCCAGCATGCGCAGGGCCAAGCGCCAATCGCCGGCGCCGATGGCGGCACTGATCAGCGCGGACGCCTGACCCGGTGAACGCATGCCCTGCGTCCATTGGCTGCGGGTGCGCTCGATGGTGATCATCAGCTGCCGCTGGTCAGCAGCCGAATCAAAGCGCGCCGACTCCATCGCTTCGGCCCAGCCCGTGGCCTTGGAGGCAAGGCTCTCGCGCGCCTCGGCGTTGTTGCTCTTGTACTTGGCCAGGCCCAGGCCCGCCCCGACCAGATAGGGGTCGTGGGTGGGTGCCCAGAAGAGCATGCCCGAGCCGCGGTTGGCCGGATCGTCGGTCAGCGTGCTGTGGACGCTCGTCATCATCTGGCTCCACACCATCAGCGCCGCGGCGCGGGGGTCGGTCAGGCTGGGGATGTGGTAGCCCAGCGCCACGGCGGTCTGCCGGCTGCGCAGGGTCACCACGCGCGGCTCGCCCTGGGCGGGCTCGGCCACATCCACCACCGGCACCGGCGAGGCAGGCGCCTTGAGCAGGCCAAAGCTGGCTTGCACCGCGGCCAGGGCCTGGGCGGGGTCGAACTCGCCGGCCACCATCAGCACCGCGTTGTCGGGGCGGTAGAACTTCTCGTAGAACGCGCGCAGTGTGGCGAGCTGCAGGTTTTCGATATCGGCCGTGGTGCCGATCACCGGCAGGCGATAGGGATGGCGGGCAAAGGCGCCGCGAAGCAGGCCTTCCTGCAACTGCCGCGCGAGGCCTTCACCACGCATGCCCATCTCGTTGAGCACGATGGGCTTTTCCTTCTCGAAATCCTCCTGCGCCAGCCGCGCGTGCTGCATGCGCTCGGCCTCCAGCGCTAGCGCGCGCTGCAGCAGGGCGGCGTCGGGAGCGATGTCTTCCGTGTAGTTGGTCTGGTCGAAGGTGGTGTGGCCGTTGCTGATCGGCGAGAGCTTCTTGATCTCGGCGCCCAGGTCGATCAGTTGCCCTTGCGCATCCAGCGTGCCGCGAAAGGTCACATGCTCCAGCAGATGCGCCATCCCCGCCTCGCCTGGGCCTTCCATGCGGCTGCCGACCTTGTAGGTCACGGTCACGAAGGTGCGGCCCGAGCCGGGCACGGGCATCAGCAAGAGCTGCAGACCGTTGTCGAGCTTGTACTCGGTGATGCCGGCCAGGGTGCGGACGGGCTGCAGCTCGGCAGCTGACGCGCCAACGCAGATCAGGCCGGCTAAGAGCCAGGCCGCGGCAGACTTGAACGACATGCGGGCGCCTCCAAAACGCTGGCACCCAATGTAGCGTCTGGTCCATGAGATTCACGCCGGAAAATGTCAAGCAGGCGGGGGCGACCCGCAAGCACTTCGAGAATCAAGACTCAACGGCTTCTACTGATCTGTGCTGTCCGCCTCGGTGATCACGATCACCCAACGATCCGGCATCAGAAGCCGGCGCAGCGCTGCGTCGACGCGCTCCACAGTCAGTGCGTCGAGAGCCGCAAGATGGCGTGCCTCGTCTTGGGCGAAATCGTCCGTCTGCTCCAGTTGGGCCAGCAGCGTCGCGGCCAGCGCGATGTCGCTGCTGAGCGCACGACGGCGCTCCTCGCGCAACTCGTGACGTGCTGCGTCCAGCTCGGCCTGCGTGATGCCCCTCTCACGCAGGCGAGCAAGTTCTTCGCGCATGGCTGCTTCAACTCGCAACGCGTTGGCCGGTGAAGCGCTGGCGTTGAGACTCAGCATCGCGGCGTTGCCCTGTTGCGGCAGGTCCAAGCTGTAGTCGACTGAGTAACTCATCGCGTCATGGCCGCGCAGACGATCGGTCAGACGCGAGCCGCCAATGTCGCCGCCGGCCAGAATACGGGCCCCCACGGTCATGGCGGCGGCGTCCTCGTCGTCGGCATTGAGCGCAAAGCCCTGGCTCCAGTGCACCTGAGCGGACGCATGCGATTTATCCAGGTCTGCCTTGCCGGGTTCGCGTGCGGAGACGAAGCGAGCCCCCTCTTCGGGCTTGAAGCTCGGCACCCAGCGCTCGAACGCTGGCGCCTGCGGCTTCTTCCAGTCACCGAAATAGAGTTCGATCATGCCGAGAAAGTTCTCAGGCAGCGGGCCAACCGCACCGATGCGCAGATCATTGGCGGACCAGTAGCGCTTCCAGTAGTCGCGCACCGCTTCGATATCGAGATGCTTCCAGATTTCGATCAGTTCGGCAGCGCTGTCCACATACCCTGGCTGCCCTTGCTGGAGGCCCAAGGCCGCCATGCGATGTTGACGGGCCAGCTCGGAGGCCCATTGAGGATCATGCTTGCTCTCTGCAAGACGGGCCAATTCATGGGTCTGGAGAAAGTCGAAGGCCCAGCCGGGCAAGACGGGAGCGCGCATCTGATCGCGCAGCAATTGCAGCGCGATCTGCAAGCGTTCACGCGGCACATCCAGGGCGACGGTGAAGCCCTGCGGGCTCGGCAGGTAGGAGAGTCTGGCTTGGATCTTGGCTGTCAGAAAGGCGATCTGTTCGGCATTCAAGGGCGTCAGGCCATTGACATCCACGCTGAGCAGCGAGGGGCCCAGAGCACGCCACGCCGGCAATGCGGCCATGCCTTGCGGCGCACCCCAGCGGAACTGCAGAAACACCGTCACGCGATCGTTGACCGATCGACGTTCAAGCGTGGCAAGCAGGATGCCGCTCGGCAGTCTCATCAGCTTGGCCGCCCGATCAATATCGCTCACTTCGGTTGCGTAAGCGCCTCCGCCGCTGGCGCCGGTGCGAGCCTCGGTCGTCTTGATTTCGTCGAGGACCTTGTCCGTCTGCTTGCTGCTTTCGAGCTGTACGGACTTGCTGAACCAGCTGAACACGCCGGAGAGCGGCTGCTCCTGTACCTTCATGTCAACCACGCTGGGATCGGTCACGCCAAGGACCAGGGTGCGATTGCGTGCGCGCATATAGGCGTCGGCAGCATCGGCGACATTGGTCGGATTGAGGCTCTGCAGATCGTCCAACAGCTGTAGGCCAGGCGCCAGTCCCCCGCACCAATCGCGGTGCTGATTCGCTCCGATGCGGGGCCCGGCGCGCGCAAGGCCTGGCTCCATTCACTGCGCGCCTCCTCGATCATGATTTGCAGCTGGCGCTCGTCACTGCCGTTGTAGAGCCCAAAGTGCTCGATGCCTTCCGCCCATTCCTGCGCCTGCTTGGCCAAGGCCTCGCGCGCTCGGGCGTCGTCGGTCTTGCGGCCGCGCAGCGTCACGGCAGCTCCTACGAGCGTGGGATCGTGGCTGGCCTGCCAGAAGTTCGTGACGACCGGATGATCCGATGGGCCCACAGCTATCGGGCCCGTCATCAGCGCCATCAGCTGACTCCACACCATCAGGGCTGCGGCCTGCGGATCGGCCATATTGGGCACGTGGTAACCCACGGCCACGGACGTCTGGGCGGTGTGCAGGGTCACCACCCGCGGCTCGGCCTGTGGGGGCTCGACCGACGTCAGGGTCGAAATCGGCGTTGCCGGCCTGGGCAGAACGCCGAAATTCTCCTGCACGGCGGCCAAGGTCTGCACTTCATCGAACTCGCCGGCAATCATCAGCACCGCGTTGTCAGGACGGTAGAACTTTTCGTAGAAGGCGCGCAGCGTCGCGAGTTGCAGATGCTCGATGTCGGCGATGGTCCCGATCACGGGCGAGCGATAGGGGTGGCGTGCAAAAGCGCCCGTGTGCAGCGCCTCCGACATTTGTTCCGACAGCTGCTCTCCGCGCATGCCCATCTCGTTGAGAACGATGGGCTTTTCCTTCTCGAAATCCTCGGCATCCAGCCGCGCGCGCTGCATGCGCTGCGCTTCCAGCGCGAGCAGGTGGCGAAGCACGCTGACATCCGGCACAAAGTTCTCGGAGTAGTTCGTCAGGTCCTGGGTCGTGTGGCCATTCGCACTGGGCGCGAGCTTGTGGATCTCGATGCCGAGATCGACACCCTGCCCTTGTTCATCACGCGTACCGCGGAAGGTCACATGCTCCAGCAGATGCGCCATCCCCGCCTCGCCCGGGCCTTCCATGCGGCTGCCGACCTTGTAGGTCACGGTCACGAAGGTGCGGCCCGAACCGGGCACCGGCATCAGCAAGAGCTGCAGGCCGTTGTCGAGCTTGTACTCGGTGATGCCGGCCAGGGTGCGGACGGGCTGCAGTTCTGCAGCCGGCGCGCCAACGCAGATCAGGCCGGCTGCAAGCCAGGCCAGGACAGACTTGAACACCTTGCGGGACTCCCTTTTTAGGAAGCCAATGTAGCGTCAAGCTCTTTGGGTACCCGCCAGCATTTGCCCCAGGCGCAGGCGCCCGGCCGGTGCCTCGATGAAGCGATGGAAAGGCAGCGAAGCCAGATTGGCCAGACCCCAGGCCAGCGCCATCATCGCCAAGCCGGCACTGGCACCGGTCATGGCTTGCTGTTCGAACAAGGCGTTGACGAGCAGGCAGACCGGGTAGTGCACCAGGAAGAGCGAGTACGAGTGCTTGCCCAGCTCACCCAGCATTGGCGACAGGCGCCATGGGCCGCGCTGATGGCGCGCCTGCAGCGCGGCGAGCAGCCAGGCGGTGACCAGGGCCACGGCAATGCGCTCGCGCCATTCCATCGCCAGCGCTGCGATGCCGATGACGCTCAGCAGCAGCAGGTAGACGCGCGAGTGGCGCGACAGCATGATCCAGTGCACGAGCGCGCCCAGACCGTAGGCGCCAAAGAAGTAGAGGCCCCAATCGTCCAGTTCGGGGAAGCGGTTGAACAAGCACAGCGAAGCCACGGCCAGGCCCAGCACCAGCAGCGGGCCGACGAAAACCCGCCAAGCGCGCGGCAGCTTGAGCGAACGGGCCAGCCACAGCAGCAGCAGCAGCAAGGCAAAGAGCTGGAAGTCCACCGCCACATACCAGGCGCCCGCCGTCAGCGCCCCCACGCCCAGCACGCCGTGCAGCAAGAGCGCGTGCGAGAGCAACTGCGGCAGCGTCACCTCGTCGGGCACCAGATCGGGCAACCAGGGCCGCACCAGCAGGCCGCAGGCCAGGCTCAGGCCCACGGCCGCCATGAAGGGCAGGACCAGGCGCAGATAGCGCCGCCACAGCAGCTCGGGCAGCGCGCCTTCAAGCACGCGCCCCTGCCGGGACAGCGCGCGCGCTGACAGGAAGCCGCCGACCACCAGGAACACCTGCACGGCCAGGCGGCCATGGCGGTAAAGCCCCTCGATCAGGCCCGGCAGCAGCGACTGCACGGCATCCGCAATCGGGCCGTAGGCCGACAGGTGGTGCAGCACGATGAGCTGCGCCGCCAAGGCCTTGAGGGCATCGACATGCAGGAGACGATTGGAGGGGCTGCGAGGCGGACTCATGACACGGCACGCGCCATGGACGCAGAGCAGGGGTTGCAGGAAACGTGATTATTTTATCGTTTCCGCAATCTTTCAATTAGCTGTCACAAATGCTTTCAATTTCGGTTTTCAAGTTCGCTCAGCGTGGCGTTGAAGGCCTTGAAGAAGTCGGCGGCGATCTTGCGGGCGCCCATTTCCACCCAGTGCACGCCAAGCTGTGCGATCTTGCCGCCCATGCTGGCTTGCACTTCGTAGCGCAGCAGCGTCTCCTCGGGATTCTCCAGCGTGAGCCAGACACGGGCCACGCCCTTGCCGTAGCCGGCGCTGCCTGCATCGGCTTCGAAGCTCAGTTGGTAGCTCGCGGGGGCAGCGGGGTGGCGAGCCTCAGCCGGCCCTTCAGGCGGGCCTTGTACGGCCCGAGGCTCAAGGCCAATTGCGCCTCGAACTCGCCCTCGCCCACCGGGGTGAGCGACTCGCAGCCGGCGATCGAGGCCTTGAGCATCTCGACGTCGTTGAGCGCGGCCCAGGCTCGCTCGTGCGAGGCGAGCAGCAGTTCTTGTCCTTTGATCTTCATTGAGCCGGGCCCTTGTTCGAGGCTGTCCCGATTGTGAGCGGGCTCATGCAGCCCCACGTCTGCGCTGCGCGACGCTTGATGCCACACTCGCACGATGGACAACGTTGATCTCCAAGTCTTGCGTCAAATCTCCGCCTGGATGGCCGAGGACCGTCGCGTCGTGCTGGGCACCATCACCCGAACCTGGGGTTCGGCGCCGCGGCCGGTCGGCTCCATCGTCGGTGTGCGGGAGGACGGGCAGATCACCGGCTCGGTCTCGGGCGGCTGCATCGAGGACGATCTGGTGGCCAAGGTCAGGCAGGGCGCGCTGAATCTCGTGTCGCCTGAACTGCTGCGTTACGGGGTCGGCGCGGAAGCCGCCCAACGCTTCGGCCTGCCCTGCGGCGGTACGCTGGAGCTGATGCTGGAGCCGTTGGGCGCGAGCTCGCAGATCGCCGAGCTGTTGCAGCGACTCGAGGCCGGCGAGCGCGTGCAGCGCGAGCTGGATCTGCGCAATGGCGCGGTGCTGCTCAAGCCGCCACAAGCCCATGCCGATGTGCTGCGCTTGAGCGAAACCCATCTCGTCACCCACCACGGCCCGCAGTGGCGCCTGTTGATCATCGGCGCCGGGCAGATGACGCATTACCTGGCCGGCATGGCGCTGGCGCTGGATTACCAGGTGCTGATCTGCGACCCGCGCGAGGAGTACGCAGAGGGCTTTGCCGTGCCCGGCACCACGCTCACGCGCGAGATGCCGGATGACACGGTGCAGGCCTTCGCGCCCGACGGGCACAGTGCCATCGTGGCGCTGACGCACGATCCCAAGCTCGATGACCTGGCGCTGATGGAGGCGCTGAAGAGCCCGGCCTTTTACGTGGGCGCCATCGGCTCGCGCGTCAACCAGGCCAAGCGCAAGTCGCGGCTGATCGAGCACTTCGGGCTCACGGAGGGCGAACTCGCGCGCCTGCACGGGCCGGTGGGCTTGTCCATCGGCGCGCGCACGCCGCCCGAGATCGCGCTGTCGATCCTGGCCGAGATGACGGCCGAGCGGTATGGCGTGACTGGCCCGGCCGTGCAGAGCGGCTGCAGCGTTTAGCGCATCGTGTAGCCGCGGCCGTCCATGCAGGCATCGACGGCACGGCTGAACACGCTGGCGTCATTGAGCGCAGCGGGCTGGCCGGCGGCCCAGCGGTTGCAGTCCTGGCGGTCCGCTTCGGTCTTCTCGGCCGTCTGGCCATTGCGCGGATAGAAGATCGGGTCGGGCCGCGGCGGCGCCGGCTGCGGCGAGGGCTGGGCGACGGCGGCATCGGCCTGCGGCGGCGGGCTGACGACCGCATAACCACCGGGTGCAGTGCTGTAGTACACGCCGTTGGCGTAGTAGTACGGCAAGCCGCCGACGCGCAGCGTCACGTAGTCATAGGGCAGCAGCGGCACGATGATGCCGATCGGCGGCACGATGACGCGGAACCCGCGGTTCCACGGCTGGTACCAGACGCCGCCGTTGAACCAGTAGCTGCTGCCGCCGAAGCCGATGCTCAGGGAGCCGCGCGGCAGGCCCGGCGCGAAGAAGCCGGCGGCGGGGTAGTAGTGATCGTGGTGGTAGCGGGTGTCGTAGACCATGCGGCCAGGCACACTGCGGCCACCACGGTCATGCGGATCGGCCTGCGCGCCGGCGGCGGCGAGGATCAGGGTACAGACCAGGGCGATCTTCATCTTCATGGCGAAACTCCTCTCGGACAAACATGCGTGCTGTTTCAACGCGATCATGCTCCGGGCGGCCTACGGCGGGGCTGTTGCGTGAGCGTAAAGAAGCTCGGGGTAAAGTTTGCCCATGATCACCCTGCACTACTTCCCCAGCAACGCCAGCTTCGCGCCCCATGTGCTGCTCGAAGAGCTGGGCCAGCCGTTCCAGCTCCAGATCGTCCAGCGCGACGAGGGCGCACACAAGCGCCCCGAATATCTCAAGCTCAATCCTAACGGCCTGATTCCCGTGATGCAGGTCGGGGATTTGGTGCTGTATGAGACCGCCGCCATCCTCCTGCACTTGGCCGACATGCACCCGGCCGCGCAGCTGGCGCCGGCCATCGGAACGCCCGAGCGGGCGCAGTTCTACAAATGGCTGATCTGGCTGACTAACACCCTGCAGCCGATGATCATCGGCTACTACTACCCGGAGCGCTGGGTGGACGAAGGCAATGCTGCCGGCGCCGCCGAGGTCAAGAAGCATGCCGAGCTGCGCGTCGGCCCGCTGCTGGACCAGATCGACGCCTTGCTGGCCTCACATGGCGGTCCCTGGCTCCTGGGCGAGCAGTTCACGGTGGCCGATCCGCTGGCCTTCATGCTCTGCCGCTGGACCCGCAACTTTGCGCGGCCGGCACGCAGCCTGTCCAGCATCGGCCCCTACCTGCAACGCATGCTGGCGCGGCCGGCGGTGCAGCGTGCGATAGCAACCGAACAGTTGCCGCAACCCTGGATTTGAGGCTTACCTGCGACTCAATTGCGCCAGCGTTTCCACGCGCTTGAGCAACTCGCGGTCGTTCCAGGGCTTCTTGAAGATGCCGTAGAGGCCCTGCACCTGGCTGACCCGCGCCGAGAGATCCTCGTGGCCGGTGATGGCGATGATGGGCAGGTTCTCGGTGTCGAGGCTGCCCTGCACGTCGGCGATCAGCTCGAAGCCGTCCTTGTTGGGCATCTCCAGGTCCGTCACCATCACGTCGAAGCGCTGGCCGCCGAGCTGTTGCAGCGCCTCGACGCCGTCCTTGGCCAGCGTCACCGCATAGCCGGCGCGCTGGAAGAGCTGGCCGAGCTTGGCGCGCACCACGGCCGAATCATCGACCAGCAGCACCGCGATGGGCGCCGTAGAAGGCACGGGCAGGGTGGGTGCAAAGCGTGAACTGTCGTGTTCGTCGCGCGAATCAGGCGCCTCGAGCTCCTTTTCGCCGGCCAGCGGATCGTCGCCGCGACGACTGCTGCAGAACCAGATCACCAGCGCCAGCGGCACCGCGATCAGGAACGGCAAGAGATAGTTGCCCAGCAACTCCGACAGATCACCGAACATGCATGCTTCCCTTCTAGGGCCAGTTAGCGCCGGGAGCCATTGTCACTTAGGCCAGTGCCGGCCCAACACCTCGGCAAAACGCGGATGTTGTTCAGTGCGCAAGAAGCACGCATACAGGGCCGGGCGCGAGGTCTGCAGATGGGCGCGGGCGCCGCTCCACTTGGACACGACCGTGGCCAGCAGGTCCAGGGCGCCGGGGCTCTCGCCATTCAGGAACGGGGCTTCGTCCATGAATTGGTCCGCAAACAGCTCCCAGTGATGGTGCAGTCTTGCCCGCGTGCCGGCCTTGATGCGTTCGCAGGTCGCTTCATCGGGCTCGGCCACCCAGCGCTCGGGGAAGTCGATCACGCTGATGGCCGCATAGCAGTTGGCGGCGATGTAGACCAGGCCGCGGATGGATTGCGCCGGGTCGACTGGCAGCAGGCCCGAACCTGGATGCACAAGGCCAAGATGGATGAGGATGGCCGCGCTCTCAGTCAGCGCCCGGCCGTCTTCGAGCAGCAACGTCGGGATCTGGCCCAGCGGGTTGACGGTCTTGAGTTCCTCCAGACCCGGCCCCGGTTTCCAGGAGGCTGCGTCGACCACGCGATGCGGCAGCTTCAGAAAGACCAGGGCCGCCTCCACGGCGGCCGAGCCGCTGCCCTGGGTGCCGTAGAGCGTCAACATGCCAATAACGAGTGACTTACTTCTTCAGCGCCGCGGTGGCCTTGAGCATCGCGTCCACATGGCCGCTGGGGTCCATCGCCGAGTGCACGGCTGCAATCTTGCCGTCCTGGCCGATGAGGAAGGACACGCGGTCGGCCAGCTCAGGCTTGATGACCAGGCTCACGTCGTAAGCCTTGATCATCTTGCCGCCCTCGTCCGCAGCCACCGCGAACTTGTTGCGGCAGGCTTCGACCGAGAACTTCTTCAGCGTGTCGATGTTGTCGTTGGAGATGCCGATGACCGTGGCGCCCAGGGCCTTGAACTTGTCGGTCGCTTCGGCGAAGTCATGCGCCTCGACCGTACAGCCCTGCGTGAAGGCCTTGGGATAGAAGTACAGCACCACGGGGCCCTTCTTGAGCTCGGCCGCGAGGTCGAACTTGAAGGCCTCGCCGCCCACGGCGGCCTGGGTGGTGAAGGTCGGCGCCGCGGCACCCACGGCCAGGGCCGCATGGGCGGACGTGGTGGCAGCGGCCAGGGCCAGGCTGGCGGCAATCAGGCGAACAAGCATCATCGGAAGTCTCCTAGAGATTCAACAGAGGTTTGAGGTAACGGCCGGTATGGCTACCCTCGAAGGCCGCCACGGTTTCAGGCGTGCCGGCCACCAGCAACTGGCCGCCACCGGCCCCGCCTTCGGGGCCCATGTCGATCAGCCAATCGGCCGTCTTGATCACGTCGAGGTTGTGTTCTATCACCACGATGGTGTTGCCTGCGTCGCGCAGCTGGTGAAGCACCTTGAGCAGCAGGGCGATGTCGGCAAAGTGCAAGCCGGTGGTCGGTTCGTCGAGGATGTACAGCGTACGTCCCGTGTCGCGCTTGGAAAGTTCAAGCGCGAGCTTCACGCGCTGCGCCTCGCCGCCGGAGAGCGTCGTCGCGCTTTGCCCCAGCTTTACGTAGCCCAGGCCCACGTCTAGCAGGGTTTGCAGCTTGCGCGCCAGCGTGGGCACGGCGCTGAAGAAGTTGTGCGCGTCCTCGATCGTCAGGCCCAGCACCTCGGTGATGTTCTTGCCCTTGTAGAGCACCTCCAGCGTCTCGCGGTTGTAGCGCTTGCCGTGGCAGACGTCGCAGGGCACGTAGACGTCGGGCAGGAAGTGCATCTCGACCTTGAGCACGCCATCGCCCTGGCAGGCCTCGCAGCGCCCGCCAGCCACGTTGAAGCTGAATCGGCCGGGGCCATAACCGCGTTCCTTGGCGGTGTTCATTTCGGCAAACAGCTCGCGGATCGGCGTGAACAGGCCCGTGTAGGTGGCCGGATTGGAGCGCGGCGTGCGGCCGATCGGCGACTGGTCCACGTTGATGACCTTGTCGAAGGCGTCCAGGCCCTCGATCTCGTCATGCGGCGCGGGTTCCAGGTGGCTGCCGTAGAGTTTCTTGGCCACGGTGGCGTAGAGCGTGTCGTTGACGAGCGTGCTCTTGCCCGAGCCCGAGACGCCGGTCACGCAGGTCAGCAGGCCCACGGGGATCTCGACGGTCACGCCCTTGAGGTTGTTGCCGCGCGCGTTGACGATCTTCAGCGAGTGCGGCTCGTCGGATTCGACCCGCTGGTGGCGGTGCGTGGGCACGGCGATCTTTTCGACGCCGGAGAGATACCGCCCGGTCAGCGAATTGGGGTTGGCTGCCACTTCCTCCGGCGTGCCCTGCGCGATCACGCGACCGCCATGCACGCCGGCGCCGGGGCCGAGGTCCAGCACATGGTCAGCGGCGCGGATGGCGTCCTCGTCATGCTCGACCACCAGCACCGAATTGCCCAGGTCGCGCAGGCGCCGCAGCGTGGCAATGAGCCGGTCGTTGTCGCGCTGGTGCAGGCCGATGCTGGGCTCATCCAGCACGTACATCACACCGGTCAGACCCGAGCCGATCTGCGAAGCCAGGCGGATGCGCTGGGCCTCGCCGCCCGAGAGCGTGTCGGCGCTGCGGTCCAGGCTCAGATACGACAGGCCCACGTCATTCAGGAAGCGCAAGCGCGAGGCGATCTCGCGCACCACCTTGTCGGCGATCTCGGCCTTGGCGCCCTTGAGCTTCAGTCCTTCAAAGTAGTCCAGGCATTCGCGCAGCGTCGAATGCTCGACCTCGTAGATGGCGCGGCCCTTCTGGCCCGCCGGCATGTCGGCCGGCTGCAGGACCACATGGCGCGCCTCGCGCCGCAGCCGCGTGCCATGACAGTCGGGGCAGGGCTTGGGTGCCATGTAGCGGGCGAGGTCCTCGCGCACGGCGGCCGAGTCGGTTTCCTTGAAGCGGCGCTGCAGCGTGGGCAGGATGCCTTCGAAAGGATGCGCCCGCTTGATGCTGCGCTTCTTGCCGCTGGCGGTTTCGGCCTGGTAGGTGAAACTGATCTCCTCCTCACCTGAACCGTAGAGCAGCGCGCGGCGCGCGGCCTCGGGCAACTCCTCGAACGGCTTCTCGACATCGAAGCCGTAGTGCGCGGCCACCGCTTCGAGCATCGAGAAGGTGTAGCTGTTGCGCCGGTCCCAGCCCTTGACGGCACCGCTGGCCAGCGAGAGCGTGGGGAAGGCCACCACACGCTCCGGGTCGAACACCGTCGTCTGGCCCAGGCCCTCGCAGGTCTGGCAGGCGCCGACGGGCGAGTTGAAGGAGAACAGCCGCGGCTCCAGTTCGGGCAGCGAGTAGCTGCAGATCGGGCAGGCGAACTTGCTGGAGAAGATGGTCTCGGTGCCGCTGTCCATGTCGAGGATCAGCGCGCGGCCTTCGGCCAGACGCAGCGCAGCCTCGAAGCTCTCCGCCAGGCGCTGGCGCAGCGTGTCGGCGCTGTCAGCACGCAGCTTGATGCGGTCGATCACCACGTCGATGTCGTGCTTCTCGGCCTTCTTGAGCGCTGGCACATCGGGCGCCTCGACCGTCTGGCCGTTGACGCGGAAGCGCACATAACCCTGATGTTGCAGGGACTCGAACAGCTCCAGGAACTCGCCCTTGCGGTCGCGCACCACGGGCGCAAGCAGCATCAGCTTGGATTCTTCAGGCAAGGCCAGCACGGCGTCCACCATCTGGCTGACGCTCGAAGCCTCCAGCGGCAGGTCGTGGTCCGGGCAGAAGGGCGTGCCGGCGCGGGCGTAGAGCAGGCGCAGGTAGTCGTGGATCTCGGTCACCGTGCCCACAGTGGAGCGCGGGTTGTGGCTGGTGGCCTTCTGCTCGATGGAAATCGCGGGCGAGAGGCCCTCGATCACATCTACGTCAGGCTTGTCCATCAACTGCAGGAACTGCCGCGCGTAGGCCGAAAGGCTCTCCACATAACGGCGTTGCCCCTCGGCATAGAGCGTGTCGAAGGCGAGGCTCGACTTGCCCGAGCCCGACAGGCCGGTGATGACGACGAGCTTGTTGCGCGGCAGATCGACGTCGATGGCCTTGAGGTTGTGCGTGCGCGCTCCGCGCACGCGGATCATCGGGGCATCGTGACTGGGATCAAGCTCGGGCATGAGAGTTGCAACAGGGGCGGGAAACTCACCATGATAGGCCGCACCGCTGCCCACCTCGGCCTGGCAGTCTGCTGACAAGACATCTCAGGGGCGAATTCGAAGTGCTGGCCCGCCAGCGCACGCTTTGCTTGAGCACACGAAGACGGTCTTCTTCGGCCGCGGGGCGAAAGCGGCCCGTCATACCTGCAAAATGTGCACATCCCGTCAACAGGTTGCATCCATGCAAATTCGCTTGGCCGTCTTGTGCCCGTTTCTCGCGCTGATTGTCTTGATGCCGTTCGCAACCCAAACGGCGTCCGCCCAGAATGTCGTCACGCCGCCACCGATTGCTGACTTCTTTCGCAAGCCACGCCTGGAGCAGCCGCTTCTTTCGCCCGACGGCAAATACATTGCTGTCACCGTTCGCACCGACGACGACGTCGCCAAGCTGGCCACGATGGAGCTCGCCGATCCCAAGAACATTCGCATCGTCGGCGGCTTTGCCGATGCCGATGTCGGCATGTACCGCTGGGCCAACAACGACTGGTTGATTTTCAGTTCAACCGGCGGCCAGGAAGGGGATGTTCGCGACAAGCCAGGCCGCGGGCTGTGGAGCGTGAACCGCGACGGCAGCGATCAGCGGCAACTGATCTATGTCGACTTCGACAACACGCAGACCGGCTCGAACATCAAGTCACGAATCCTGGAGCCGGACTGGGGATTCCAGCGCGTGGTGATGGACGGCAGCGGCGACATCATCGTCCACCACGTCTTCGGAAGCACCACCCATCAGCTTGCCCGGGTCACCCTCGGGCGGTTGAACGTGCAAAGCGGGGTTCTCAAGATGATCGACACCGGGACCAAGAGCCCGGCCAAGCAGTGGTATGTCGACCCCAAGGGCCGTCCCTGGGCCTATACGGCTTTGGAGGACAACGTGATTCGCAACTACCTGCGCGATGCCAACGGCGAATGGCAACTCTGGCAGGAAGGCAAGTACACCGAATACACGGTTGACGAGCCCATCTATGGCGATGATGCCGGCACGATTCTGGTCGGCAAGACCGGCGCCAACGGCGCGCTCGAACTGTTCAAGGTCGATCCGAAGACCTTGAAGCGTGACGCACAGCCCTTGATCTCCACACCCGGCTACGATTTCGAGGGCCATTTCATCAATAACCCGGCGGACGGCAAGCTCGTCGGGTTCCAGTTTGAAACCGACGCACCCGGGACGGCCTGGTTCGTGCCGGCCATGAAGGCCGCGCAAGTCGCCGTCGACAAGCTGCTGCCCGGTCGCGCCAATCTCCTGCAATGCGCACGCTGTACGGACGCTGACCCCGTGATCCTGGTCAGCTCTTTCTCAGGCACGGTGCCTGGCGAGTTCTTCCAATTCGACATCAAGGCCGGCCAACTCCTGGCCATCGGCTCCAGAATGCCTTGGATCCAGCCCGCACAGATGGCGCAGCGCGAGTACACCACGGTCAAGGCGCGGGACGGGCTGGAGTTCCCCATGCTCGTCACCCGCCCGCGCGGCAAGGCCGCTGCGCCGCGGCCGGCCGTCATGCTGGTCCATGGCGGCCCCTATGTCCGCGGCACCCATTGGCGCTGGGAGGCCATGGCGCAGTTCCTGGCCTCGCGCGGCTACGTAGTGCTCGAACCGGAATACCGCGGCAGCATGGGTTACGGATGGGATCTCTTTCATGCAGGCTGGAAGCAGTGGGGACTGGCCATGCAGGACGACGTGACGGACGCTTTGCAGATGGCCGTAAGCAAGGGCTGGGTGGACGCCAAGCGCGTCTGCATTGCAGGTGCCAGCTACGGTGGCTACGCCGTGCTGATGGGGATGATCAAGGACCCCGATCTCTACCGCTGTGGCGTGAGCTGGATCGGTGTCACCGACCTGGGCTACTTGGGCTCTCTCGACTGGAGTGACGCCAGCGACGAGTACCGCAACTACAGCCTCAAGACACTCGTCGGAGACGCAGAGACAGATGCTGACCAGTTCGCGCGCACCTCGCCGCTCAAGCGTGCCGCCGAGCTCAAAAAGCCACTGATCCTGGCCTACGGCGGCAAGGACCGGCGTGTTCCCATGAAGCATGGCCTGGACTTTCGCGATGCCGTGACGGCGGGTGGCAACAAGCAGGTCGAATGGATTTTCTACGAAGACGAGGGCCATGGCTGGCGGCGGCTCACCAACAATATCGACTTCTGGGGCCGCGTGGAGAAGTTGCTGGGGCGCACCATCGGCGACGCGGGGCCCTAAGCGTCGCGCAGGCCTGGGGGGCCGCTGAGCGCCGGCGCGTGAATCTTCCACGCTCGAGGCTTGAGCGCGCGCAAGCCCTGCTGCCCTGAGGCCCTGCTGTCACACCTTGCAAGTGCCTGGGGTTTTCACGGAAGACCCAGTGGGCCAGCGCCGTAGAGCGCCGGACACAATGCAGCCATTTCCTAACGAAAAGGTTGCTTGCCATGTCTGTTCGCTTCGCAGCGCTGCTTGCCGCGCTGGCCCTCCTGCCACTCGCGCCCAGCGCGGCCTTGGCGCAAGGCGCCGCGGCCGCGCCGCCTGTTGCTGACTTCTTCCGCAAACCGCAGCTGGACCGGCCCAAGCTTTCCCCCGACGGCAAGTACATCGCCATCACGGTGCGCGACACAGAGGACGTGGCCAAGCTCGCCACCATGGAGCTCGCCAATCCCAAGAACATCCGCGTCGTAGGCGGCTTCGCCGACGGGGATGTCGGCGGCTACGAGTGGGTGGACAACGAATGGCTGATCTACAGCTCCACTGGCGGCCAGGAGGGCGATGTGCGCGACCTGGCTGGCCGTGGCCTGTGGAGCGTGGCACGCGACGGCAGCGACGGGCGGCAGCTGATCAGTCCCAATTTTGGCAGCACGCAGGTCAGCTCAGCCATCGTTTCCCGCGTGCTGGATCCCAATTGGACCTTCATGAGCGTGGTGATGAATCAGAGCGGCGAGATCATCGTCGGGCATCTGCTAGGGACGTCGAGCAACGACCTCTCGTCGATCCGCCTGGGGCGTCTCAACGTGCATTCGGGCGTGCTCAAGACGATCGACACCGGCGCCAAGGCTGCGGCCAAGCAATGGTATGTCGACCCCAAGGGCCGGCCCTGGGCCTACACCGCCGAGAAGGACGACATCACCCGTCACTATCTGCGCAACGCCGACGGCGAGTGGCAGCTCTGGCAGGAAGGCAAGACCTCGGAATTCGAGGTCGACAGCCCGGTCTACGCCGACGACACGGGAACGATTCTGATCGGCCGGACCGGAGCTGGTGGCGTGGTGGAGCTGTTCAAGCTCGACCCGAAGACCTTGCAGCGCAGTGCGCAACCGCTGGTCTCGACGCCCGGTTACGACTTCGAAGGCGACTTCGTCAACGACAAGGACAACGGCAAGCTCGTCGGTATCAATTTCGAGACCGACGCACCAGACACCATCTGGTTCGTGCCCGCCATGAAGGCAGCCCAGGCTGCCGTTGACAAGCTGCTGCCGGGGCGCATCAATATCCTGCAATGCGCCCTGTGCACGACGAACCAGCCAGTGATCGCGGTCAGCTCCTTCTCGGCCACCCAGCCGGGCGAGTTCTATCAGTACGACGCGGCGACCCAGCAGGTGCAGTTCATCGGCGCGAGCAGGCCCTGGATCCAGCCCGCGCAGATGGGCCGGCGCGACTACGTCCGCGTGAAGGCGCGTGACGGACTCGAGTTCCCCATGTTGGTCACGCAGCCTCGTGGCAAGGCGGGTGCGCCACGGCCGACCATCATGCTGGTGCATGGCGGCCCGCATGTGCGGGGCACGCATTGGTCTTGGGAGGGCATGGCGCAATTCCTTGCCTCGCGTGGCTACGTGGTTCTGGAACCTGAATTTCGTGGCAGCACGGGCTATGGCTGGAACCTCTTCCACGCAGGCTGGAAGCAGTGGGGGCTGGCCATGCAGGACGACGTTACAGACGCGCTGCACTGGGCTGTCGACAAGGGATGGGTGGACGCGAGCCGCGTCTGCATCGCCGGTGCCAGCTATGGCGGCTACGCTGTCCTAATGGGCATGATCAAGGATCCGGATCTTTACCGATGCGGGATCGACTGGGTCGGCGTGACTGACCTGGGCTATTGGACTGGTTTGGACTGGAGCGACACTGGCGACGAGTATCGCAAGTACGGCAGCAAAGTCCTTGTGGGTGATCCAGCCAAGGATGCTGAACAGTTCGCACGCACCTCGCCACTCAAGCGCGCCGCCGAGATCAAGGCCCCATTGCTGCTGGCCTATGGCGGGAAGGACCAACGCGTTCCAATGAAACACGGCTTGGACTTCCGCGATGCCGTGACGGCCGGAGGCAACAAGCAGGTGGAATGGATTTTCTACGGTGACGAGGGCCATGGCTGGCACCGCCTGTCCAACAACATCGACTTCTGGACCCGCGTCGAGAAGTTCCTGGCCCGCAACATCGGCGACGCGAGCCCAAAGTAGCGACCGCTGATCGCCGCGGGTGACGCTCCATCGCCCGCGGCCTGCGCTTCGTCGCACATGCATGGCGGCACTCCTTCGCGTTTTCCATACTGACTCCATCGACAAGCAATTCCGCTAGTCGAAGCAGACCGGAAAGAAAGCCAAGGAACCCATCATGCAAACCTCTTCTTCCATCACCAAGATCCTCGCCGTCGTCACCCTGAGCCTCGTCGGCGCCGCCGCTCAGGCCGCACCGCAGGACATCGTCAAGCTGCCGCGCGTGGTGATCACCGGCAAGGCTACGCAGCAAGTCGCCGCGCAGGATGTCGTCAAGCTGCCCCGCGTCGTGATCGTCGGCTACAGCCAGAAGGCGCTGGAGCAACAACGCGCACTGCTGGCCACCGGCGGCGCAGGCAAGGTCGTGCGTGCCCGCAACAGCTGAAGGCCACGCATGACTGATTCGTCGCAGAACCCAGGAGCCGAACCCCGGTCGCATTGAAGCGCGTTTGCGCCAAGTGCTACCCGGGTTCGGCTCTCCTGCTCCACAATGAGCCATTCCAAGCCCTTGCAGGGAGTGGCCCGTGAGCGAGGAAATCCGCAAGCGCCGTTCATGGCTGGACGGCTTCATGGCATACACAGCGCCGGTGAGGCTGTCCGAAGCCAAACTGCGCGAGCACATCGTGGTACTCGACCAGATGCTTTATGCGCTCTGGAACCTGGGCGAGAACCTGATCTTCGCCTGGACGCCCCAGCCGCAAGGCCTGCGCCTGCTGGTGGCGCCGCATCCGCTGCTGACCGAATTCGCGCAAGGCGGCGGCACGCCGGCCGAGTACCAGCGGCGCGCTCGCTTGCTGGATGAGCTGCTGGCCACGCAAACCCACCTGAGCGCGCCGCAGTTCGACCGCATGGCCTCCGAGCTGGGTCTGCAGCCGCACACCATCGCGCTGGGCTTCGCGCCCGAAGCTGGCCTGGGCCTGGATCTGATTGCCGCTCTGATTGCGCGTTATGGCATCCGCCTGGTGGAAGACCGCGCCGTCATCCTGTTCGACGCCGTCGGCTTCTCCCTGCTCTCGCCGCTGCAGCAGGTGGTGCAGCTCAACAGCCTGTCCTGCTCGGTCAACGCGGCCTACGCGCGGCTGCTGGATCGCGAGATCAACATCAACTTCGCCCGCACCACCACGGGCGACGGCTTCTACATCTGGAACCGCATGCGCGGCATCGAGGCCAATGTGGAGCTCTACCAGCTGATGCAATTCGTGCTGGCCGACAACGCCCTGGCCCGCGAGCGCGCAAAGCGGCCGGATTCGGTCCCGCGCCTGCGCGCCTGCTTCCACGTCGGCTCGCACTACGAATTCCACCAGAGCGAGGGCCTCAACCCGACCTCCTTCAGCTACCTGGTGGGCCAGGTCACGATCGAGCTGGCGCGCATGGTCGAGCGCGCGCTGCCGGGCCAGATCCTGATGGGCAAGTTCAACACCCTGATGCACGATGAAGCCGACGGCGAGATCAAGCGCCTGGCCAGCATCGATTTCGTCGAGCGCACGCGCCAGCCCCTGCACCGGCTGCACGGGCTCAAGCTCGCCGGCGCCGAGATCGACGAGATCGCCTGCTACCTCACCGGCCGCCAGCAAGATGCCGAAGGCTTCGGCATCAGCGAATTCGAGATTGCCGACAAGCATGGGCTGCCGCACCGCGTCTACAACGCCAAGATCAACATCCACCGCCGCAACGGCGAGCCCATCTACCTGGGCCTGCGGGAGGAGGATCTGGAGAGCTTCCCGGCTCGGCTGGTCAGCACCGCGCCAAGCCTTTGAGGCGGCCCCGAAGGGCCCGCCGCGCGCGCCTTCCTCCACGATCCGCGGGTAGTCGCGGTGCCATTTGTCATCCTCACGCTGTAGGATGACTTGATACCGTTGTCTGATGCGGGGCAGAGAACAAGGCCATGACCGACCTGTCCGACGGCACGGCTGCCTTCGCAGGGATGGGGCAGCGCCGTCTCCTTACGATTGTCTTCGCCGACCTGTCTGGCTCCACCCGGCTGGCCGAGGCGATGGAAGCCGAGCATTACGCGCTGATGCTGGCGCAATTGCGCCGCTGCTACACCGAAGCGATTGCCGCTCACGGCGGGCTGGTGGTGCGCATCCAGGGAGATGGCCTGCTGGCCATCTTCGGCCACCCCACGCCGCGCGAGGACGAGGGCCGCCACGCCTGCGAGGCCGCGCTGGCCATGCACGAAGCGGTGCGGCGGCTGCAGCCGCAGGGCGCCCCGTCCTGGGCCCGCTCACTGACCCTGCACAGCGGCATCCACGCCGGCCTGGTCCTGATGGACGAGGGCGACGAGGTGCGCGGCCGCTTCGAGCTGCTGGGCCAGGCGCCCAGCATCGCCGCGCGGCTGTCCGAGCTGGCCGGCCCGGACGAGATCCTGGTCAGTACGGACACCCTGGGCCTGCAGCAGCATTTCTTCCTCACCGGGGAGCGGCGCGAGCTGGCCATCAAGGGCCGCAGCGAACCGCTGGCCGCGTTCTGCGTGCAAGGACGTGCGGCTATCGCACGTCGCTTCGATGCCAGCGTGCAGCGCGGCCTGATGCCCTTCATCGGCCGCAGCCAGGAGCTTTCGCACATGCACGCCCTGCTCGCCGAAGCGCGCACGGGCCGTTCGCAATGGCTGAACTTGCGCGCGGCGGCCGGCGTCGGCAAGACCCGGCTGTGCGAGCAGTTTCTTCACGAAGCCGCCGGCACCGGACCGATCCGCATCCTGCGCGGCTACTGCTCGCACGACCTGTCCGCCGAGCCGCTGCAGCCCTTCATGCAGATGCTGCGCAGCCTGCCGCCCACGCCCGAGGTGCTGGGCACGCTGGAGAGCCCGCTGGACCGCCGCGGCGATGCGCTGCTGGCTCTGATCGACGCGCACGCCAAGGCCACGCCGCTGCTGCTCTCCATCGACGACGTGCAATGGGCGGACGACGCCAGCCTCGCCCTCGCCCACCGCCTGCAGGCCCATGCCGCCGAGCAGGGCCTGCGCGTGCTGCTGCTCTCCACCAGTCGTCCGCAGACCCAGGGCGACGCCCTGCCTGCAGCGGCCGGCGGCGCGGCGCGCATGCTGGAGCTGCAGCCCTTCAGCGATGCCGAGGCGATTGCCGCCGTCACCCAACTGCTGCCACAGACCGATCCCTTCATCGTCGCCGAGGTGCAGCGCCATGCGGGCGGCAACGCGCTCTTCATCGAGGAGCTCTGCCATGCCTTGTCCGGCCAGCAGCCGACCGACCTCGGCAACCCGATGGGCAGCGCCTGGCTGGGCGCGCTGATCGAGTCGCGCCTGACCCGGCTGCCCACACAGCAGGGCGCTGTACTGCGCGCTGCGGCCGTGATCGGCAATGTGGCGCCCCTGTGGCTGCTCGAACGGCTGAGCGGCCAGGGCGCCCATTCGCCGGCCCTGCATGCACTGGCCGAACAGGACTTCCTCTTCCCGGGCCTGAGCAGCGACGAGGTGCGCTTCAAGCATGGCGTGACGCATGAGGTGGTCTACCAGGCCATCGGCCTGCACGAACGCCAGGCCCTGCACCGGCGCGTGGCGCTGGAGCTGCGCGTGCGCGCCGAGTCCGGCGGGCCGCCCGCCTCGCACGAGCTGCTGGCCTATCACGACGGCGCCGCCGGCGACTGGACCCGTGCCGCCGACCATGCCGAGGCCGCCGGCGATCAGGCCCTGGCCGCCTCCGCCCTGGACCGCGCCAAGAAGCAGTTCCGCGCCGCCTTGGGCGCGCTCGAATACCTGCCCGATGGCGAGTCGCGCCGCCTGCGCTGGATCGGCATCGCCCTGCGCTTTGCCCTGGCCTGCATGTTCGACGCTTCGCGCGCCGATCTGCGCGTGCTGCGCCATGCCGTGCTGCTCGCCCAGGCCCAGGCCGACCCGACGCTGCGCGCCCGCACGGAATTCTGGCTCGGCTATGTGGGCTACGCGCTCGGCGACAGCCGCGCCTCGGTCGAGCATTGCCAGCGCGGGCTCTCGCTGGCCGAGCAGCTCGAAGACGCGCCGCTGCTGGCCCAGTTGCGCGGTGGCCTCGGCCAGGCTCATGCCGCCGCAGCCGAATACTCACCGGCCGTGGAATTGCTGGACGAGGCCATCCTCAGCCAGCGCTCGCAGGCGCGGCAGAACGGCCGCCGCGCCGGCCGCCCGCCCGTGGGGCTGGCCTATTCGCTGGCCTGCCGGGGCGCCGTGGCCGGCGACCAGGGCCGCTTCGATCTGTCGCGCGAGCTCTTCGAGGAAGCCTATGCCCATGTCGCCGGCACCGGCCATGCGGTCGAGGCCTCGGTGCAGGGCCTGCGCTCGGCCATCCTGCTGTGGCAGGGCTGCTGGAGCGAAGCCCGCCACTGCGCGGCCGACGCCCATCGCGTCGGGGGCCAGGTGCGCAGCATGTTCACCTTTGCCATGGGCCATGCCGCCGGCGCCTACGCAGCCTGGATGGAGGAGGGTTGGGCCGGCGCGCTGGCCGCCCTGCAGGAATCGATCACCTGGCTGACGCCGCGCGGCGGCGGCCTGTTCAGCTCCTGGAACCATGGCTGGATGGCAGAGGTGCTGGCCGCGCAGGGCGACCGGCCGCGCGCCCGCCAGCGCGTGGCACAGGCCCTGTGGCGCGGCCGCCAGTCCGACTGGCTGGGCGGCGCCATGGCTTACCGCGCGGCTGCCCGGCTGGGCCGCGATGACGCTGAAATCCGCCGTTATCTGGAGTGCTCGCGCAAGGTAGCCCGGCACCGCGGCGCGCCGCACGAGCTGGCGGTGAGCGATCTGTACACGGCCGAACTGCTGCGCGACAAGGCTGCGCTCGACAGCGCAGAGCTCGCCTTCGAGCGCATGGACATGCCGGGCTACCTCGCCTTGGCCCGCAAGCTGCGTCTAGAGCTGTAGGTTCAGCACCGTCGGCGAAGGTGTCGGCCGCAGCGTGCCGGCTTCCAGCACCGCCGCCAGCACGCCTTGCAGCACGCCCATGGACATGTCGTAACCAGGGCAAGCATGCAGCGGCGCAAGCTGCTTGCGCCCCTCGGGCAGCTTGGCCGGGCGGCGGCCGCCGAAGGCCGTGAAATGGTCCTCGCCATCGTGCGTGGCCGAGGTCAGACCCACCACCACGGTCTCGCCGGCTGCCACCGCCACGCCGCGCAGCTGGGTGTGCTGCCGGGCCACGCGCCAGACGGCGGAAGGCACAGGCTTCGCCACGATGGTCTTCTCCAGCGCCCCGCGCAGAACCTGCTTCGATGCTTCAAAAGGCTTGGCGCCAGGCGTCCACGCCAGCTGCAGCATCCACAGCTGCTTGGTACCGGCGAGCAGGGCCAGGCCGGTGACGAGATTGCCGAACACCGTGGGCGGGAAGCCGAGCATGATGCCGGCCACCGAGCGCTCGACGATGCCCGGGTCGTCCTTCTCCAGCGGCCGGGTAGCCTTGACGATGGCCTCGGTCAGCGGCCAGTGCGAGAGGTCGGTCTGCTGGGCCAGCCATTGCCGCGTCTGCTCGCGCAAGGCCTGGCCGGCGGCCTGGCCCATGCCCGACACGATGGGCGACGGATGCGAGCCGAAGACATGGCGCGAGATGGCCAGGAAGCCCATCGGGCAGCGGCGGCTCGCGTCGTCAGCAGCATGGAACTCCGTGCCCCACATATGCTCGCCATCAGGCAGGCCGAACCACCGTTTGCACAGCTGCGCCAGCACGGCCGCGCCGAGCGCTTCAAAGTCCAGCGGCACCTCGGCCAGCTGCAGATCGTGGGTCACCATCTTGAGCTGCGCCAGAACGCCCTGGCTCGTGCGGTAGGCGGCCTCGAAGCCCTCTTCCTCGCTGATCGCTTCGATCGCCGCGTTGATGTCCGGCGCCTGCTCGTCATGGCCGTTGTCGGCATCCAGGCCCAGATAGCCCACGCCGATGGAGTTCTTCATGCGCTGCGCGTAGCCGCTGACCGAGTAGTGGCCGAGCGGGTTCTCCAGCACCTCGTCCACCGCCTGGTGGCTGCCCGCCAGCACGCCATAGGCCGTGCGCAGCACGCCGCCGGGCTGGCTGCGTACATAGGCCCAGGCGGCATCGGTGGTGTCGCGGTTTTCCAGCCAGACCTGCCAGCCGCGCGTGTCGGTCAAGGCCGGCGGGAAGCTGATCTCCGGCAGGCGCGGCGGGGCCGGCGGCGGAGCCGGCGGCGCGGCCTTCAGCAGGCTGCCCAGCTGCTTGATCGCCGCGATGGCCGGCACGAAGAAATAGCCGCCCCATTGCAGCTCGACAAAGGGCTTGTCGCCCAGATCCAGGTGCACGACCTGGCCATGATGTTCGAAGCGGTAGATGCGCGGCTTGCCGGCAATCGCCACGCCCATGAAGGGATCGGGCTGGCCCGAGAAGCCGCCGCTGCCGTTGGCGCCGGCGATCCAGCGCTGCACGACCTCGAACTGCTCGGACAGGCTGGCGTTGTAGGCCATGAACATCAGGCCGCGCTCGGCGTCCTGCGGGCCGCCGTAGCTCATGCCCCGACGCAGTAGGCGAGGCATGGCGACCTGCTTGCCGTCGATGTGGTCGCGCGGATTGGCGCGGCGGATGTGGGCGTGGAAGGGGCAGCCCGAGGCTTGCGCGTCACCCAGGTAGTTGAAGTCGTTGTCCTTGGCCGCGGGCTTGGCCAGCAGGGTGCCATCCGGCTGCCGACCCATCATCTTGGCCATCAGCTCGTGCTTGTGGATCTTGAGCTTCTTGGCCTGCTCCTCCAGCTGTTCATTGAAGCGCGCCACATGCTGGCGCAGCTTGCGTATGACAAGGAAGGTGCCGTTGTCGAGCAGCTCGTTGCGCGCCTCGGGCACAGCCACCTTGTCGCGGCTGGTGGGGTAGCCCAGCAGCAATTCGCCGCGCGGCACGTCGTCCGACCACGCCTTGCCCGGCTCGGCACCGACGACGGGCTGGCTGATGCCATCGGTGAAGCCGAAGGCCTCCACGCTCTGCGTCCCCACGGCGTTGCGCCGCATGGGCTGCTGGCACAGCAGAAGCACGCCGTCCTGCGCCGGATTGAGCGCGGCGATGGCAGCCAGGCCCGCCGCCTCGCCGGCAGGGCGCCAGCGCACTTGAAGCACGATGTGGACGCTGCTCATGTCGATGCGCTTGCCCGCGGCCGTCTGCGGCAGCTTCCAATGCTGCGGGTGGTTGTGGCGCAGATCGCCCAGCACGCCGGCGCGCTGCTCCATGCCTTCCAGAAAAGCCTGCGGCAGGCTGGCCAGCAGCGCCGCATTGGCGCCCAGGGCCGCGAGGCCGCTCAGGCTCAGCGCGACGTTGAAGAAGGGCTGCGAATCGGGCAGCTGATCGGACTCGCGCGTGACGGGCAATGCGGCAAGCCAGGCCAGGGCCTTGGCCGGGTCGAGCACGGCCATCAGCAGCATCGCGCCGCCGGACAGATCGGGGTAGCTCGTCAGCATGCCGCCCTGGACCAGGCTCGCGTCGTAGGCCAGCTCGCGGGCTTTCAGCTCGGGCTCCTGCGGCTCCTGCTCGAACCAGTTGAGCATGGGGTAGAAGGCCTGGCGCACCGGATGCTCGGGCGTGAAGATCTTGCGGGTGTCGAGCTTGATCAGCTCGAACAGCACGTCGCGCGCCGCGCGCTGCAGGCACCAGCCGTCGTTGTCCAGCGTCGGCGCGGGCGTGAAGTAGCGCGAGAGTGCATAAAACGCCGCGATGGCGTTGAGCCCGGCCAGCGCCATCTTCGTGGCCTCGGGCGAACCATCGCCGGGCAGGGGCTGGAAGTCGCCGGGCGGCGCGGTGCGCAGACGGGTGATGTCGATCTCGTGCCCGCCGTTCACGCGCTGCTCGGCCTCGACCTTCTCCAGATACTCCTGATCGCTGACCGAGCGGCCCGATTCGATGAAGAGGAAGTCCGCAGGCACCTCGTTGGCCCGCACCCAGGCGGCATAACGCTCGAAGCTGACGTTGCGCGAGAGCTGGTAGTCGACCGAGTGGCACAGGATCAAATCGAGCAAGGTGCCCAGGTCGCGCCAGATCACGCGCATGTAGGGCTCCCAGCCGCCGTCGAAGCAGACGTTGAGCAGCAGGCGCGCCGGCTCGGTGCTGCCCGGGGCAGGTTCGATCACCGCCCACCTGAAGGAGTGAACGATGCGAAAACGCGTCACCACGTCGGTGAAAGGAGAGGGCGGATCCGTCGATTCGCGTGAGGCCAGGCGCAGGCTGTTCAGCGTCTTGAGCACGTCGCGCAGGCGCGTCGCATAGGTGATGGGCTCGAAGGACTCGACGAAGCCGGACTTGATCGGCGTGAGCAGGGTCAGGTCAGTGATGCCCTGAAGCTGTGTGTCCATGCGCATGACGGTTCCCTCACGCTTGAATTAAACGCACACGATAGATTGGGAACCCGGCCGCGTCGTCCAGACAAGTGAGGATTGACCTCAGGCGCCGCCCATCCGCTGGCAGAAATTGGCGCAGCGGAGCGCTGTCACGGCGCGCTCATGCACGCCGCTGATCGCAGCACATTGCGCTTCAGGCGACGCGCGGTGCAGTCCGTCGCGCGGCGCTGGCCGAGGCCTTTCGCGTTGACGAAACTGCAATCAACGGAAAGCGCTGACCGATCACTTCAGCGCACACCCAGCCCTCACGGGGAGCCTGATATGAGCACCGCCACCTTCAAGATCTTCACCGCCACCGCCATCGTCGCCGTCTTCGGTGCAGCCGGCCTGGTCCTCGCCGACGCCGACACCGCACCCGCAGCGCAAATCGTCAAGCTGGAGCGCGTGGTCATCACCGGCAAGCGCACCACCGAAATGGCCCAGATCGAACACCTGCCGCGCGTGGTCATCGAAGGCCGCCGCGCCGACGCTGAAGCGCTGGCACAAGCTGACAGGCGTTGCACTGACCCCGCCCTCTGCTGAAACCTTGCATGCTTGCAAGCTCCGAGGGCGTCAAGGCTCTTAGCGTGAATTTCTCACAATTCAAGCCCTGAAGATTTACTCATCCCCTGGCTGGATGACGCCTAGGCTATTGATTGAACCGATAGCAGTCATCACCAGGGAGATATATATGCTGACGAGCTTCGCAGAAGTGATCGATCATGGTGCCGGACATGTGGCGGCGCCGGAGAGGCGCCGGGCCGCCTCACTGAGCACCCACTGGATGAGCTTGGTGCTCGAAGAACTGGACTACGGGGTGCTTCTGGTGAACTCCAGCGGCCGCATCATCCACTGCAACCTGGCCGCCCGCCGCGGGCTGGAAACCGGCCATCCGCTGCAGATCGCCGGCCAGCAGCTGCGCGCTCTCTCGGCCGAAGACCATGAGCGCCTGAATGAAGCCCTGCATGCCGCCGAAAGCGGTGGCCGCCGCTGCCTGCTGCGCCTGGGCGAGGGCGCGGGCCGCGCCAACGTGGTGGTGGTGCCGCTGAACCGCGACGTCTCGCAGGCCGCCGTGCTGCTAATCCTGGAGCGCGAACAGCTCTGCGGAGAATTGGCCGCGCAGTGGTTTGCCCTTCGCTACGGCCTCACGCCCACCGAGACCGAGGTGCTCAAGGCCTTGTCTGCCGGCGCCCGCCCCAACGACGTGGCGGAGCGTCAGCAGGTCGCCATCTCCACGGTCCGCACGCAGATCCAGAGCATCCGTGCCAAGTCGGGCGCCGATAGCATCGGCGAGCTGCTGCGCCAGCTGGCGGTGCTGCCACCGCTGATGTCCGCCCTGCGCATGGAAATGAATTGATCCCTGGCGAGTCGCATCCGCGCCACGTCGGCACATCACGAGCCAGCAATAATCCGACTTGGCGCCCGGCCCTTGCCGTGGCGCGAAGGCGTGATGGACAACGAACTCCCGACATCCGATCCCAGCTTCCAGGCCCTGCCTGAACCCTTGCAAGTGCTGGCCGCCCGCGGCGTGGCGCGCAGCTACCGCCGTGGCACCGTGCTGATCGAAGAAGGCACGCAGGGCGATAGCATCTACCTGGTGCTTTCCGGCTCGCTGCGCGCCTACAGCTGCGATGCGCGTGGCCGCGAAGTCACCTACGGCATCTACGGCCCCGGCGAGTACGTGGGCGAGATGAGCCTGGACGGCGGCCCGCGTTCGGCCAGCGTCATCACCGAACAGCCGGCACGCTGCGTCATGCTCACACGCGCCAGCCTGCTGGAGCACATCGGCGCGCACCCCGAGTTCGCCTTTGAGCTGCTGACAAAGCTGATCCGCCGGGCCCGCGCCGCCACGCTCTCGACCAAACAGCTGGCGCTCAACGATGTCTACGGCAGGCTCAAGGCCTTGCTGGAGAGCAGCGCCGTCGAAGGCAGCGACCTGCGTCTCACGCACCAGGCCATGGCCCAGCGCCTGGGTTGCTCGCGCGAGATGGTGTCCAAGCTGGTCAAGGACCTGGAGCAGGGCGGCTATCTGGCGCGCATCGCCAATGGCCACTACCAGCGACTCAAGGCTCTCCCACAACGCTGGTGAGATTGTTGGCGCCTCGCCCGACGGGTACGTCAGGCGCTCCCCCGAGGGGATGCCGATTCTGGTCGGCGCGACCGACCAGAACATCGGCTCAACATGAGTTAGGGGGCGGCCCGGCACTCATGTTGAGTTGAAACCCATCACTTCCCACGCGGCGATGCAATCTCGAAGCGCTGCGGCGGCTTCTCCGCCTTGGCATAGAGCCCCTGCACCTTGACGAGGTTCTTGCGGATGTCCTCGATGCGTGTGCTGCCCGCCGGGTGGGTGGACAGCCATTGCGGCGGCGCGCCCTTGGCCGCGGCGCTCATCTTCTGCCACAGGCTCAAGCCCGCGGCCGGGTCGTAGCCGGCGCGCGCGGCCAGCTCCATGCCGACCAGATCGGCCTCGCTCTCGTCGCTGCGGCTGTAGGTCAGCTTGAGCAGCTGCCCGCCCATGCTGGCCAGGTACTGGCCCATATTGCCCAGGCCGAACAGCGCTGCCAAGCCCTGGATCGCACCATCGGTGGCCAGGCTCTTGCCCATGCGCTCGCGCGCATGCTCGCGCAGCGCGTGGGCGATCTCGTGGCCCATCACCATGGCCACCTCGTCGTCGCTGAGCTTGAGCTTTTCCAGGATGCCGTAGAAGAAGGCGATCTTGCCGCCCGGCATGCAGAAGGCGTTGAGCTGCGCGCTGTAGACAAGGTTGACCTCCCAGCGCCATTGCCGCGCCCGCTCGTTCCAGGGCGGGGTCAGCGGGATGATGCGCCGCGCGATGGCGCGCAGGCGCTGCAGCTGCGGGTCGTCGGCCGGCGCCAGCGCATTCTTGGCCGCGGCCTGGCGCATCATCTGCAGGTACTGCTGAGCGCCGGCGGCCTCGATCTGATCGGCCGACACCAGCCGCGTGAAACGGCTCTTGTCACCCACATCCACGCCTTCGCGCGACGCCGGGTCGGCCTCGGCAAAGCCGGCCACCAGGGCGGCACTCAAGAAGGAGAACTGGCGTCGATTGAGGTGTTTACGCATGTCGGCAGACGTCGTCGGCATCGTCGGCATTCTGTCTCATGCCTGCGGCGACAATGGCGGCATGCCCACCGTTCCGCACACCCACCCCCAGCAATTCCGCGCCGCATTGGGCATGTTTGCCACCGGCGTGACCATCGTGACCGCGCGCACGCCCGAGGGCGGCCTGGTGGGGCTGACGGCCAATTCCTTCAACTCGGTCTCGCTCTCGCCGCCCCTGGTGCTGTGGAGCCTAGCGCGCCATGCCGGCTCGCTGCCGATCTTCGCCAAGGGCTCGCACTACGCCATCAACATCCTGGCCGCCGAGCAGAAAGAGCTGGCCGAGCGCTTCGCCATGCGCGACATCGACCGCTTTGCCGGCGTCGTCTGGCGCGAAGGCCTGGGCGGTGCGCCCGTGCTGGAAGGCGCGGCCGCCGTGTTCGAGTGCGCCAACCGCAGCCAGTACGAGGAAGGCGACCACGTGATCTTCGTCGGCGAGGTCGAGGCCTGCTCCTCGCGGCTGGACGCCCGGCCGCTGATCTTCCACGGCGGGCGCTATTTCACCGAGCTTCCGCTTTAGGGCGACGCTGAATAAATCCTTACCGGGCCGCGCATCTGCGCATGGGGCGGTCTGCGGCGTTGCCTTACGCCGCCGCCAAGGCTTTGGCGATGCGGCCCTTCGCGACCGTGGGCTTCGGGACGCGCACGTCAAACCACTGCCGCACATCGGAGTCCACCCCGATGCCGTGCATGAAGTTGTAGATCGCCTTCTTGAGCGCTCGGCCCATGGCGTCGTGGTCGGTGCCGGTGGGATCGACAAAGCCCACGTCGTTCATCGCAAACGGGCTGTCAGGCAAGGGCAATAAGCTGACGCCGTAATCCTGCGGCGCCAGGCCGACCGGCGAATGCACGGTGCAGGCAAAGCGGTGGAAGAAGCCGCTGTGGATGCAGCCGTTCTCGAACAGCTGGCGCACGTATTCGAGCGCGTCCACCGTGTCCTGCACGGTCTGGGTGGGGAAGCCGTACATCAGGTAGGCGTGCACCAGCACGCCGGCGTCGGCAAAGCCCTTGGTGACGCGCGCCACCTGCTCCACGCTAACGCCTTTTTTCATCAGACTCAGCAAACGGTCCGAAGCCACTTCGAGCCCGCCCGAGATGGCGATACAGCCGCTGTCGGCCAGCTCCTGGGCGAGCTCGGGCGTGAAGGTCTTTTCGAAGCGCACATTGCCCCACCAGGAGACATTCACATGGCGCTCCTGCAGCTCGCGCGCCAGAGCCTTGAGCGCCTTGGGCGGCGCGGCTTCATCGACGAAGTGGAAGCCCGTCTGGCCGGTCTCCTTGACGATGGTCTCGATGCGGTCCACCAGCGTGGTGGCCGAGGCGGCCTCGTAGCGCGAGATGTAGTCCAGGCTCACGTCGCAGAAGCTGCACTTCTTCCAGTAGCAGCCATGGGCCACGGTGAGCTTGTTCCAGCGCCCGTCGCTCCACAGCCGGTTCATGGGGTTGAGCATGTCCAGCAGCGAGAGGTACTGGTCGAGCGGCAGGCCGTCCCAGGTCGGCGTGCCGACTTCGTCGAACGGGATGTCGGGCTCGGCAAAGTTGATCAGCTTCACCGCACCGTCTTCGCGGACAAAAGTGCGCAGCAGACGCGAGCGTGAGCGTTGCCCACTCAGATGTTCAACCAGCGAGAGCAGCGGGCGTTCGCCGCCATCGAGCGTGATGAAGTCGATGTGATCGAACAGCCGCGGCTCGCGCAATTGCCGCAACTCGGTGTTGACGAACCCGCCGCCCAAGGCAACGTGGATGGATGCATCGTGCGTCTTGATCGCCTGCGCAATGCGCAGCGCCGCGTAGACCGCGCCGGGGAAGGGCACGGACAACAGCACGAGCTGCGGCTTGTGCTGTTCAAGAGCTTCGAGTGTCAGCTCACGCAGCGTCTCGTCGATCAGATTGGGCGCCGCGCTCAGCGCTTCGGCCAGCGGGTCAAAACTGGGCTGGCTGGTGGCCAGCTGCTCCGCATAGCGCACAAACTCGAAGCGCGGATCGACGGCGTCGCGCAGCACATCGGCCAGGTCGTTCAGATACAGCGTGGCCAGGTGCCGCGCGCGATCCTGCAGGCCCAGCGCGCCGAAGGCCCATGCCAGCGGATCTTCGCCCTCATCCGCCAGATAGCCCTCCAGCGCATCGAAGCGCGGGCCCTCAGGCAGAAACTGACGTGTGTTGATGCGGTGTGCGAGGGTCGAATCGCGGCCTTGCAGGAAGGCGATCACCGGCTCTACAGTCGCCACATAACGTTCAAACGCGCTGACGAAGTGTTCAAGCGTTCGCGTAGCGGACACTTGTGTTGCGATCTCGCGCAAGCGCTGCAAACCCGTCCGTGAAAAAAGTCGCAGAACCAGCGCCAGCGCAAGATCGTGCTGCGAAGCCGCAAGCCCGCGCGAGCGCAGGAAGCCGGTAAGGTAGGCCGTCGATGGATAGGGCGTGTTCAGCTGCGTCATCGGCGGAATGAGCGACAGCACGCGCAGGTTGGAGGCGGGCATGAAGCTCGCATTTTGCCAGCCGGGCGGCCGGCGACACGGGGTTTTCCCAGGGAAGAACAGCCGCCGCTGTCTCACTGAAGCGCTTATCCTGCGCGCCGGTCATGAACCTCTTTGTTTCCCTCAAATACTTGGTGGCTCTGGACGACCACCGGCACTTCGGCCGGGCGGCGCTGGCCTGCCACGTGACGCAGCCGGCCTTGTCCAACGCGATCAAGGCGCTGGAGGCGAGCTTCGGCGTGGCCGTGGTCAAGCGCGGCCGCAGCTTCGCCGGCTTCACGCCCGAGGGCGAGCGCATCCTGGTCAGCGCGCGGCAGATGCTGCGCGAACATGAGCTGCTGCAGCAGGACCTGCTCAGCAGCGCAGACGCCCCCCGCGGCAACCTGGTGATCGGTGCCATCCCGACGGCGATGCCGGTGGCCTCGCGATTTGCCGCGTTGCTGCGCCTGCGCCATCCCGGCATCCGGCCGGTGCTGCGCTCCATGAGTTCGGTCGAGATCGAGACCGGCCTGGAAAGCCTCGCGCTGGACCTAGGCCTGGGCTATACCGAACGGCTCAACGATGGCGGCCCGCCGCTGCGCGTGGTGCCGCAATATGACGAGCACTATTTCCTGCTGTGCCGCCGTGATCCGCCCGCGGCGGGCGGCCTTCAGTTCGGGGCCGAGATCGGCTGGGCCGAGGCGGCCGCCGAAGCGCTATGCCTGCTGAGCCCGGAGATGCACAACCGCACGGTGGTGGACCGGGCCTTCGTCGCGGCCTGCGGGCAGGCGCCGCAGCCGGCTATCGAGACCAACGCCATCCTGACCCTCGCACAGAGCGTGCAGGCCGGTGGCGTGTGCAGCATCATGCCGGGCGCCTTGGTGGGCGCGGTGCAGGCTTATGGCGATCTGGAGGCGAGGCCACTGGTGGCGCCGCGCATCGAGGTGCCGATTGCGTTCATGCTGCATGGCAACAACCAGCCATCGCGCACGCTGGAAGCGGCACTGGCCTTCGCGCAAGACGCCGAATGGCTGGCTCAGCTCAAGCAACATGCCGGGCCTCTCGCAGGCCTGGCGTCCACGGGTTAGCGCGATGTTGGCAAACCCTGATTTTTCGGGCCTATCAGGCCATTCCCCAAAAGAATTGGACCGGGTCGCAAGGCCTTGCCCACACTCCCCGCACGCGCCGCAAGGCGCGATCCATTCCCAGATAGGAGACCGATATGTCGGCTGTTCTCGGCAATAAAGGCGAAACCGGAAATCCCGGTTTGCTCGACAAGGAAAGAACCATCGCCGGGCCTGGCTTCAACCGCTGGCTCGTGCCACCGGCTGCGCTGGCCATCCATTTGTGCATTGGCATGGCCTACGGCTTCTCGGTCTTCTGGCTGCCGCTGTCCAAGGCACTGGGCACCGGCGCCGCGGCCTGCGGCAAGGGCATGGATTGGATGCCGGCCCTCATGGCCAACCTGACCGGCTCCGATTGCAACTGGACCATCGCATCGCTGGGCTGGATGTACACGCTGTTCTTCGTGATCCTCGGCGTGTCCGCCGCGGTCTGGGGCGGCTGGCTCGAACACGTCGGCCCGCGCAAGGCAGGCGTCGTGGCAGCCGTCTGCTGGGCCGGTGGCCTGGTGATCTCCTCGTTCGGCGTGTCCACGCACCAGCTCTGGCTGATGTGGCTGGGCTCGGGCGTGATCGGTGGCGTGGGCCTGGGCCTGGGCTATATCTCGCCAGTCTCCACGCTGATCAAGTGGTTCCCCGACCGCCGCGGCATGGCCACCGGCATGGCCATCATGGGCTTCGGCGGCGGCGCGATGATCGGCTCGCCCCTTGCGGCTGAGCTGATGAAGATGTTCTCCACGCCGACCGATGTGGGCGTGTCGCAGACCTTCCTGGTGATGGCGGTGATCTATTTCGTCTTCATGATGGGCGGCGCACTGAGCTATCGCATCCCCGCCTCGGGCTGGAAGCCTGCCGGCTGGACGCCTCCGGCAGCGCAGGCCTCCAACGCCATGATCACGCAGCGTCACGTGCACGTGAAGAAGGTCTGGGGCATTCCGCAGTTCTGGCTGGTCTGGCTGGTGCTGTGCATGAACGTGAGTGCCGGCATCGGCGTGATCGGCATGGCCAGCCCGATGCTGCAGGAAGTCTTTGGCGGCAGCCTGATCGGTGTGGATGCCAAGTTCGGCGCACTCGACAAGACCCAGCTGACAGCGATTGCCGGCGTGGCCGCGGGCTTCGCGGCGCTGATCAGCCTGTTCAACATCGGTGGCCGTTTCTTCTGGGCCAGCCTGTCCGACAAACTGGGCCGCAAGATGACCTACGTGGTCTTCTTCGTGCTCGGCGGCATCATGTATGCCAGCCTGCCGAGCAGTGCGGCAGCCGGCTCCAAGCTGGCCTTCGTGGGCGCGGTCTGCATCATCTTGAGCATGTATGGCGGCGGCTTTGCCACCGTGCCGGCCTATCTGGGTGACCTCTTCGGCACGCAAATGGTGGGCGCCATCCACGGCCGGCTGCTGACCGCCTGGTCCTTCGCGGGCATCCTGGGCCCCATCGTCGTGAACTACATGCGCGACTACCAGCTGAGCCTGGGTATCCCGCGCGAGCAGGTCTACAACCAGACCATGTACATCCTGGTGGGCATGCTGGTGATCGGCCTGATCTGCAACCTGATGATCCGTCCGCTAGCCGACAAGTGGTTCATGACCGAAGCCGAGCTAGCCGAGGAAAAGCGCCTGGCGCATGATCGTGCGGTGGCCAACGAGGTGGGCGCTGGCTCCGGCAAGGCCACGCAGACGCCTGCCATCGTGGTGGCGCTTGCCTGGCTGGCTGTCGGCATTCCGCTGGCCTGGGGCGTGTACCGTACGCTGCTGAGTGCTGCCAAGTTCTTCAACTGAGTGACCATGACGACCCCCGATGTACCCACCTTGGTACGCGAGATCCTCGCGCGCCGCGCCGAGGAGCCCGGTGCCCTGCTCCTCATCCTGCATGAGCTGCAGGATGCCTTGGGCTTTGTGCCCCAGGAGGCCTTGCCGCAGATCGCGGCCGGGCTCAATCTCTCGCGCGCCGAGGTGCACGGGGTCGTCAGCTATTACCACCACTTCCGCCAGAGCAAGCCTGGCCGGCAGGTGCTGCAGATGTGCCGCGCCGAGGCCTGCAAGAGCATGGGCGCCGATGCGCTGATCGCGCATGCCGAAGCGCGCCTGGGCTGCAAGCTGCATGGGCAAACGGCGGATGGTGCTGTTTCGCTGGAGCCGGTGTTCTGCCTCGGCCTGTGCAGCTCCTCGCCGGCGCTGATGCTGGGCGACGAGTTGCATGCGCGCATGACGCCGGCCAAGCTCGATGCCTTGATGGCGGAGACTCGGGCATGAGCAGCATCGTTTACGTGCCTTGCGATTCCGCAGCGCTGGCAGTTGGCGCCGACAAGGTTGCGCGCACGATTGCGGACGAAGCCGCAAAACGTGGTCTTGAGGTGAAGATCGTGCGCAACGGCTCGCGCGGCCTGATGTGGCTGGAGCCCTTGGTGGAAGTGGCCACGCCGCAAGGCCGCGTGGCCTACGGCCCCGTCGAAGTCTCTGACGTGGCGGCGCTGTTCGACGCCGGCTTCTTGAGCGGCGGCGCGCATGCACTGAATCTCGGCGTTACGGACGAGATTCCCTATTTGAAGAAGCAGCAGCGGCTGACCTTCGCCCGCATGGGCAAGACCGATCCGCTGTCGCTCGATGATTACGTCGCCCACGAGGGCTTTGCAGGCCTGGCCAAGGCACGCGCCATGGCGCAGGCCGACGTGGTTCAGCAGGTGCTCGACTCCGGCCTGCGCGGCCGTGGCGGCGCGGCCTTCCCTGCAGGCATCAAGTGGAAGACCGTGCTCGGTGCGCAAGCGGCGCAGAAGTACATCGTCTGCAATGCCGACGAAGGCGACTCGGGCACCTACTCCGACCGCATGGTGATGGAGGGCGACCCCTTCATGCTGATCGAGGGCATGGCCATCGCGGCCCATGCCGTGGGTGCCACGCGCGGCTACATCTACGCGCGCTCCGAGTACCCGCATGCGATTGCCACGATGGACAAGGCGATCGTTGCCGCTGAAGAAGCAGGTTACTTGAGCGGCTTCAAGTTGGAGGTCCGCAAAGGCGCGGGCTCTTACGTCTGCGGTGAAGAGACCGCCTTGCTGGAGAGCCTGGAAGGCAAGCGCGGCATCGTGCGCGCCAAGCCGCCGGTGCCGGCGCTGGTGGGCCTGTTCGGCCAGCCGACCGTCATCAACAACGTGATCACGCTGGCCTCGGCGCCCATCATCCTGGCCCACGGCGCGGCGTTTTACAAAGACTTCGGCATGGGCCGCTCACGTGGCACCTTGCCCATCCAGCTGGCCGGCAACATCAAGCGCGGCGGGTTGATCGAGCTGGCCTTTGGCGTCACGCTGCGCGAGCTGCTGTTCGACTACGGCGGCGGTTCGGCCTCGGGACGGCCGATCAAGACCGTGCAGGTGGGCGGCCCGCTGGGCGCGTATCTACCCGAGTCGCAGTGGGACACGCCGCTGGACTACGAGGCCTATGCGGCGCTCGGCGCGGTGCTGGGCCACGGCGGCATCGTCGTGCATGACGACACGGCCGACCTCGCCCAACTGGCGCGTTATGCCATGGAGTTCTGCGCCATCGAGTCCTGCGGCAAGTGCACGCCCTGCCGCATCGGCTCCACGCGCGGCGTGGAGGTGATCGACAAGATCGTGGCCGGCAAGCAAAGGGAGCAGCAGGTCCATCTCTTGCGCGATCTCTGCGACACCATGCTGCATGGCTCGCTGTGCGCCATGGGCGGCATGACCCCTTACCCGGTGATGTCGGCGCTGAACCACTATCCTGAAGACTTCGGTGTCCAGGCGAAGGAGACCACGACATGATCGACATCGACTACGGCACGCCCAAGCGCGAGTCCGAAAGCGAAGTAACGTTGACCATCGACGGCATGCCCGTGACCGTGCCGGCAGGCACCTCACTGATGCGCGCCGCCGTGGAAGCGGGTGTCAACGTGCCCAAGCTCTGCGCCACCGACAGCCTGGAGCCTTTTGGTTCCTGCCGCCTGTGCCTGGTGGAGATCGAGGGCCGCAAGGGCTTTCCTGCCTCGTGCACTACGCCGGCCGACAACGGCATGGTCGTGCGCACCCAGACGCCGAAGCTGCAGGAGCTGCGCAAGGGCGTAATGGAGCTCTACATCAGCGACCATCCGCTGGACTGCCTGACCTGCTCGGCCAATGGCGATTGCGAGCTGCAGACGCAGGCCGGCGTGACGGGCCTGCGCAATGTGCGCTACGGCTTTGAAGGCGCCAATCATCTGAGGGACCAGAAGGACGAGTCGAACCCGTACTTCACCTACGATCCGAGCAAGTGCATCGTCTGCAACCGCTGTGTGCGTGCTTGCGAAGAGACGCAGGGCACCTTCGCACTAACGATCGAAGGCCGCGGCTTCGAGAGCCGCGTCTCGGCCGGCATGAGCGGCGAGAACTTCATGCAGAGCGAATGCGTGAGCTGCGGCGCCTGCGTGCAGGCCTGCCCCACGGCCACGCTGCAGGAGAACACGGTGATCTGGCTAGGCCAGCCCGAGCACAGCGTCGTTACCACCTGCGCCTACTGCGGCGTGGGCTGTTCCTTCAAGGCCGAGATGAAGGGCAACGAGGTGGTCCGCATGACGCCGTGGAAGGACGGCAAGGCCAACGAAGGCCACTCCTGCATCAAGGGCCGCTTTGCCTGGGGCTATGCCACGCATAAGGACCGCATCACCAAGCCGATGATCCGCGCCAAGATCACCGACCCGTGGCGCGAGGTGAGCTGGGACGAAGCGATCAACCACGCGGCCTCCGAGTTCAAGCGCATCCAGGCCAAGCACGGCCGCGATTCCATCGGCGGCATCACTTCGTCCCGCTGCACCAACGAGGAAACCTACCTCGTGCAAAAGCTCGTGCGCGCCGCCTTCGGCAACAACAACGTGGACACCTGCGCCCGTGTCTGCCACTCGCCCACCGGCTACGGCCTGGGCCAGACCTACGGCACGTCGGCCGGCACGCAGACCTTCAAGTCGGTGGAGAAAGCCGACGTGATCATGGTCATCGGCGCCAACCCGACCGACGGGCACCCGGTGTTCGCCTCGCGCATGAAGAAGCGCCTGCGCGAGGGCGCCAAGCTGATCGTGGCGGACCCGCGGGCCATCGACATCGTCAACGGCCCGCACGTCAAGGCCGATCACCATCTGCAACTGAGGCCCGGCACCAATGTGGCCCTGATCTCGGCGCTGGCCCATGTGGTCGTGACCGAGGGGCTGGTGGACGAGGCCTACGTGGCCGAGCGCTGCGATACCAAGTCCTTCAACGAATGGCGCGATTTCGTCTCGCGCGCCGACAACTCGCCCGAGGCGCTCGAAGCCGAGACCGGCGTGCCAGCCGCGGAGGTGCGCGCTGCGGCGCGCCTGTACGCGACGGGCGGCAACGCCGCCATCTATTACGGCCTGGGCGTGACCGAACACAGCCAGGGCTCGACCATGGTGATGGGCATCGCCAACCTCGCCATGGCCACGGGCAACGTCGGCTTCGAGGGCGTGGGCGTGAACCCGCTGCGCGGCCAGAACAATGTGCAGGGCTCTTGCGACATGGGCAGCTTCCCGCACGAGCTGCCGGGCTATCGCCACATCTCCGACACGACGGTGCGCAGCCAGTTCGAGGCACACTGGGGCGTGGAGCTGCAAGCCGAGCCGGGCCTGCGCATCCCGAACATGTTCGACGCCGCGCTGACGGGCAGCTTCATGGGCCTGTACTGCCAGGGCGAGGACATCGTGCAGTCCGACCCGAACACGCAGCATGTGTCCGCGGCGCTGTCGGCGATGGAATGCATCGTGGTGCAGGACATCTTCCTCAATGAGACCGCCAAGTACGCCCACGTGCTGCTGCCTGGCTCTTCGTTCCTGGAAAAGGACGGCACCTTCACCAATGCCGAGCGGCGCATCTCGCGCGTGCGCAAGGTGATGCCGCCGCTGGCGGGCCTGGCGGACTGGGAGGTCACGGTCAAGCTCTCGAACGCGCTGGGCTACCCGATGAACTACACGCATCCGTCGCAGATCATGGATGAGATCGCGACGCTGACGCCGACCTTCCACGGCGTGAGCTTCGAAAAGATCGAGCAGCTCGGCAGCGTGCAATGGCCCTGCAACGAGGCCGCGCCCGAAGGCACACCGCTGATGCACATCGGCAAGTTCGTTCGCGGCAAGGGCCGCTTCATGATCACGCAGTACGTGGCCACCGACGAGAAGGTCACGCGCAAGTACCCGCTGCTGCTGACCACGGGCCGCATCCTCTCGCAATACAACGTCGGCGCACAGACGCGGCGCACGCCCAACAACCAGTGGCATGACGAAGACCGGCTGGAGATCCACGCGCATGACGCCGAGGAGCGCGGCATCAAGGACGGCGATTGGGTCGGCATCGAGAGCCGCGCCGGCGACACCGTGCTGCGCGCAGTGATCACGGACCGTGTGCAGCCGGGCGTGGTCTACACGACCTTCCATTTCCCGGAGTCGGGCGCCAACGTCATCACCACCGACAACTCGGACTGGGCCACCAACTGCCCCGAGTACAAGGTCACCGCGGTGCAGGCCACGCGGGTGATGCAGCCTTCGGCATGGCAGAAGGAGTATCAAGAGTTCAACAAGGTGCAAGAGGAGCTCTTGAACCATGCACGTTGAGAACCTGATCAAGATGGCCAACCAGATCGGCACCTACTTCGCGGCCTTTCCAGACCGCGCGGAGGCGCTCGACGGCGTGGCCACGCACATCAAGAAGTTCTGGGAGCCGCGCATGCGCCGCGCGCTGCTGGACCACCTCGACACCAGCGGCTACGGTGCGCTGAACGAGACCACGGCCGAGGCGATCCGCCAACATCGCGCAAGGCTGGCGTGAATCCGCTGTTCACGGCCTCGGTGCGCCGCACGGGTCGTGCGGAGGCTGAAGCTGATCAGGTCGCCGTCGAGGCGCCCGTGGCGTTGGTCTTCAACGGCATCTCGCATGCCGTGATGATGGCCACGCCGGTCGATCTCGAAGCTTTTGCGCTGGGCTTTGCGCTCAGCGAAGGCCTGCTCTTGTCCAAGGCCGAGTGCTACGGCATCGAAGTGCAGGAGGGCGAGATGGGTTGCGAGGTGCAGCTTGAAATCGCCGCCGCGGCCGAGATGCGCTTGAAGGAACGCCGCCGCAATCTGACGGGCCGCACGGGTTGCGGGCTCTGCGGCATCGATAGCCTGGAGGCGCTGGATCTTGCACCGCCGCCGCTGGACAAACCTTTGCAGATCGAGACCGCCGCCATCGTGCGTGCCTTTGCTGCGCTGCCGGCGTTGCAACGGCTCAATGCCGAGACCGGCGCCCATCACGCGGCGGGCTGGGCTTCACCCGAAGGCGAGCTGCTGGTCGTGATGGAAGACGTGGGCCGCCACAACGCGCTCGACAAGCTGCTCGGCAGCCACGTGCTCGCGCGCCAGTCCACCACCGACGGCTTCGTCATCATGAGCAGCCGTGCCAGCTCCGAGCTGGTGCTCAAGTGCGCGCGCCTCAAGGTGCCGCTGCTAGCCACCATCTCTGCGCCAACCTCTCTTGCTATCGGCATCGCGCAGAACGCGGGCCTCGCGCTTTACGGCTTCTGCCGCGGCGAACGCTCGGTTCGCTATGCCTAGAACTTGTCCTCAAATAGCCAGGGTCGGCTGGCGGACAAGTTCTTAGGACGAGGTCGCAAGCACACACTGCTGCGCATTGCTGTTCGGGCAGGGGCCCATCCAGCGCAGGTCCGTGGCCGAGGCGGGTGGCAGCGGTGCCGTCAGGTTTTGCGCCGAGCTCTGCTTGCCGGTGAAGGTGGCCAGCGTCACCCAGCTGCCGGCAGCCCCGATGCGGTACTGCAGCGCATAACTGGCTCCGCTGCGCAGCGCACGGCTGCTGATCTGGTACTGGCCGTTCACGATGCTCATGCTCGGCTTGTCGCGAAAAGGCTGGGCCAGCGGCTCGCCGACGAACAGGCCTTCGCCGGGCGTTTGCACTGATTTCCAGTAGGCCTCGATCAGCGTGCCGCCGCGCCAGTACTGGTCGATCAGCACGCTGGCGCGGGAGAACTTGGCGACGAAGTTGCAGGGTTCTTCGACGGTGCCGTAGCTGGCCGTCAAGCCCGCGTTCAGCCAGTCGAGCACGGTGGTCTGCCCGCCGCCGTCGGGCAACTGGCCGCCGTAAGAGGTCAGCGAATCGCCGATGGCGCCGGGGCGGTACTGGTTGCTGGCCAGGCCGGCCGCGCTGCCGACGCCGGTGAAATAGAACAGCACATTGCTGCGCCCGCTGATCGTGTTGGCGCTGTCGGGGCCGGTGCTGTTGTCCACGTAGTTGAGCGTGAGCAGGCCGGCCCAGGTCGAAGGCAGCGAGCCGTAGTCGCTCCAGCGCACATTGCGCTGGCTGTCGTTGCTGCGGATCAGCCAGCCGTCGCCGGTGGGATAGCTCGCGTCCGCGCTCACACCGCGGTCGATCAAGGGCTTGGCGCCGGCCAGCGTCGCGGGCCCGATCATCATCGACGGCCTCATGCCCAGATCGGTCCAGGGCTGCCGGCTCTCGCTGTCGTAGTAGGGCGACGCGGCGGTGGCAACGCATGCGCTGCCGGTGCTGCAGTACTTGGCGTCGTAGCCGAAGGCCATGGCGCTGGTGATGCTCATGGAGCAGGTGCTGCCCGTCACGCGCGAGGGTGCACCCCAAGCCAGCAGCGTGGCCTGCACCTGGGCCGGCAACTGGGCGTCCACTTGCGCCTTCAGCGTCGCGAAGTCACTCGCACTGATGGCGTCAGCGGAGCCGGGCAGGCTCACCCGCACGATGTTGGCGGCCGGTACGCCGCGTGCGCTCTGGTAATAGCTGGCGATGGCCTCGGAGTCCGCGTTGCCCTGGGCCACGATGATTCCCAGTTGAGCGGGCACCAGCCCTTGCTGCGGCAACTGGAGGGTGAGCGTGCTCGTGGGTTCCGGCGTTGTCGTTCCGCCGCTGGCGCTGGAACTGCCGCCACCGCCGCCACAGGCGGCCAGGTTGATCAGCAAGAAGCCGACCGACAGCATCAGCACGGCATGGGGTGTCAGGGATCGTCGGTGCATGGGCGTATTGTTCTTGTATTGCCCGCGCCGGCATTGCACGCTTTACACAAGTTCACCCCCTCATGTTGTGAGGCTTACCGTTCCACCTTACAGTCAGCCATCTGCAAGGTGTTTGAAGGTGAAGCGAATGAAGCAGATGATTTGCGTGAAGTGGGGACAGAAGTACGGGCCCGAATATGTGAACCGGCTGTACGCCATGGCGCGCCGGCACACAACGGGACCTTTGCGCTTCGTCTGCCTCACCGATGACGCCACGGGCTTGCGCTCGGAGGTCGATGCTTTCCCGCTGCCGGAACTGGGCTGCGCGCAACCCGAACACAGTGCGGGCAAATGGCGCAAATTGGTGATGTGGGGCGGCAATATTCCTGCGCTCACGGGGCTGGAAGGCCCGGTGCTCTTCGTCGATCTGGACACGGTGATCGTGCGCAATATCGACAGCTACTTCACCCATGGCGACCCGGACCGCGTCTACCTCGCGCGCAACTGGTCCAAGCCCTTCCATCGCCTGGGCCAGACCTCGGTGTTCCGCTATCCGGTGGGCCGCAATCCGCAGATCCTCGAAAACTTCCGCGCCAATCCGCAGGGCATTGCGGACCGGCTGCGCTTCGAGCAGCACTACATCACCGAGTCGGTGCCGGGCGGCATCCAGTTCTGGCCCGAAAGCTGGACACGCCATTTCCGCCTGCACTGCCTGCCGCCTTTTCCGCTGCGCTACTTCATGCCGGCGCGGCTGCCGGCCAAGGCCAAGATCGTCACCTTTGCCGGCGGGCCCAACCCGAGCGATGTGCAGCTGGGGCGCTGGGAAGATGACCAGCCGGCCTTCCCCACGCGCATGGAGCACTTCAAGGCGGCCCTCAGGGCGCCGCGCGTCTGGCGCGAGTTGCGGCGCTTCGTGGTGCCGGTCCGTTGGATCGACCAGCACTGGGCCGAGTGATGTGAGCCCCTCGCCAGCGCGTACGCAGGCGGTCCCCCGAGGGGACGTCGATCCACGCCGGCATGAGCCGGCATGGACATCGACTTGATCAGCCCTTCTTCGGCTTGCGGTCCAGGACGATCTCGCGTTTCTCGGCCTGAGTCTGAGTGAAATCGGCCGGCACCTTCATCAGCGCTGCATCGGGCTCACCTCGCTTGAGGTTCTGCAGGCGGTAGTTGGTCTCTCCGCTGCGCGGGTCGAAGTTGCGGCTGGCCACGGTGATCATCAGCTCGGGCGAGGTCCACACATCGCGGGTAATGACGATGGGCTTCTCGTTGCCGATCTTGCCGGCCTCGATGGTCCAGCTCGTGCGCTCGCCGTTGACCTTGACGCCCACCAGATCCTTGCTGCCCAAGGCGCTCTGCACGCCCGGTCCGCGCGGCGCAAACACCATGGCACGGGCCATGACCGCGGGCGGCGCCTGAACAGCGGGCAGCGGGGGCAGGGGGCCGCCATGCATCGGTGCCATCGGCGCCAGCGCCTGCGGCGCATCCACACGCAGCACCTCCACCCGCACCTCGCGGTGTGCGCGGCCCTGGGCGTCGGTGGTGGTCTTGTCGCTTTGCGACAGCACCACGGGCGTGGGCGGCAGCGGCGCCACGGCGGGCGGGGCCGGTGGAGCGGGTGGAGCCGGCGGCGCCAACTCGGCACGCGCCTGCGCCTTCACCTTCTGGGCCCATTCGCGCATCTGGTCGGCATAGACCTGCCAGGCCCCATCATCTACCACCACCGCAGGGCCATCGAACTTGCGCGCCGTCTTCTTGTCCACATCCAGCACCCAGCTTTGCTTGGCGACCGGGTCGCGCAGATAGACCACGCGATGGCCATCGCGCTCGACCTCCTGGCGCGTGCGGCCCTCGCCGTCACGGCACAGCCGGGTGCTCTGGCTGCGGACGATGCGATTGCCATCGGCCAGGGGCTGGATGGACTCATGCACGGCATCGGCGCAATAAGGCGCTCCCTTGGTCACGCGGGACTGCGCCATCTCGCTGTGCACGAAAGCCATGTCGCCCTGCGTCTCCATGGCCTCGCGAGCTGCCCTTTCGGCATCGCGGGCCACCATCTGCGCGTCGGCCGCAATTTGCTGGGCGTCTGCGGCCGACATGGCCATGTCCTGAGCGTCCTTGATCACGATACGCCGCTCGACCTTGGGTGCGGCGTTGTCGGCGGGTGCCTCTGGGGCGTTTTGCGCCTGGGCGCCGACGGCCAGCAACAGTGCCGGGGCGCAATGCAGGAAATGGCGAAGCGTGGTTTTCATGGACAGCCTTTCGGGGGTGAGGAAGGGAACGCAATTCAATTCAGCACGCGAACGGCGAGCACCTCGCCGGATGCATGCATCAGCAACTCGGCGCGGACCGGGCGGTCGGCGTCGCTGGGGTCATAAGGCAGGCCCAGCAGGGCCAGGCGCTCAGCGGGGATCTCGGTGGCCACGACCCAGGCGGTCGGATTGCCCTTGTCGGGTTCCTGTGTGTCCTGGATGACGCGTTGCCACCGCTCGCTCGACACCAGGGGCACGAAGGCGCTGGCGCTGAATTCCTTCTGCTGCGTCGGCGGCAGGCTGACGCTGAAGACCAGCGCAATGCCCAGCACGCCCGTCGCGCAAGCCGCAACGCCCGACCAGGCCAGCCAGCGCGCGGGGCGCAAGCGTTGCAACAGACCGGGCTGCGTTTGCGGCTGGCCGGCCAGCGCCTTGCGCATGGCGGCCAGAGTGGCTTCGCGGGCGGCAGTCGGCGGCTCGGCGTGGCGCCAGTCATCCAAGCTGTTCAGGGGATTGAGAGGAAGGGGCGAATTCATGGGGTAGCTCCCAGCGACTTGGCCAGGCGCAGGCGCGCCCGGTGCAGGCGCGTGCGCAAGGTGTTGATCTCGATGCCGGCGATGCGGGCGGCTTCCACATAGGCGCGCTCCTGCAGATCGACCAGCACCAGGGCTTCGCGGAAGGGCCAGGGCAGGGCCTGGATGGCATGCCACACGGCAGCCTGATCCTGCGTCTGGATCAGCCGCGCTTCGGGGGCGTCGTCCAGGGCCGCCGGCCCGGCGTCATCGGGCTCGGACTCCACCTCGCGCCGTGCCTCGCGCCAGCGGCTCAGCAGGTGGTGACGCGCCACGCCGGCCAGATAGGCACCGAGGCTGCCGCGCAGTGGATCGAAGCCCTGCGGCTGGCTGGCCAGGCTGACGAAGGCCTCCTGCATGGCGTCGGCCGACCAGGCTGCGTTCGCGCACAGGGCCAGCGCGTAGCGGTAGACCGGGCCCGATTCACGCCGGTAGATGGGCTCCAGCGCCGACGCATCGCCGCGCCTGAGCCGCGCCATCAGCGCGATGATGTCATCGCTGCCGGCGCGCTCGTCCATGGGCAGAAAGCTCAGCATGAGGGACGGGCGCGCCAGGGAACAAAAGGGAAGAGGTGCATGGCATGGCGAGGTTGATTGCAACGTATTGCGTCAACAACAGCCAAAAGTTCCCGCCATGAACTTGGGGGAGGGTTTTCTATTGCGGTGCACTGCACAAAATGACGGAATCACGACAGGCAATGAATATTGGTGTAAGTTAGTACATACTTTTTGCCCAAGAGTGGTGCACCATGATCGTGAAAACCCCAATCGCGTGCATCAAGCCCTGTGACTACATTGCGACCACTCGATGCGACGTTGTGAGAACAACCTCGCCAGGCGGGGCTGAGGAGACAAACAAGGCAAAAGCAAGAGCAAGACAAAAGTGACACCGTCACAATTCGCGGGCACCGGAGTGAACTCCTGGTGCCCGTTCTCTTTTCCGGGCTTGTCTCTTTCTCTTTTTCTCGATGTTTGAACTTCTCTGTGTCGCGCTGGCTTCTCTGGTCGCCGGTTTTATCGACTCCGTCGTCGGCGGTGGTGGGCTGGTGCTGACACCGGCCTTGTTCAGCGTCTATCCACAGGTGCAACCCGCCACGCTGCTGGGCACCAACAAGGGTGCTTCCGTCTGGGGCACGGCCTGGGCCCTGAGCCAGTACACAAGACGGGTCCAGCTCAACTGGCGCGCCCTGTTGCCGGCCGCGGGCATGGCCCTGGTGGGCGGTTTTGTCGGCGCCTGGGTGGTGACCCTGGTCAGTCCGGACAAGCTGCGCCAGGCGCTGCCGCTGATCCTGCTGGCCGTGCTGGTCTACACGCTGGCGCGCAAGGACCTGGGCCGGCATCATGCGCCGCGCTACAGCGGGCGTGCCGAGACGCTCGTGGCCGGCGTGATCGCGCTGCTCATCGGCTTTTATGACGGCTTCTTCGGTCCGGGCACCGGCAGCTTTTTCGTCTTTCTCTTCGTGCGCGTGCTCGGCTACGATTTCCTCCATGCCTCGGCCACGGCCAAGCTGATGAACGTGGCCACCAACTCGGCCGCCCTGCTGCTGTTCATCGGCAAGGGCCATGTGTGGTGGCAGGCAGCGGCGGTGATGGCGGTGACCAATGTGCTGGGCAGCCTGCTCGGCACCCGCATGGCCCTGGCGCGTGGCGTGGGTTTTGTGCGCGGCTTCTTCGTGGTGGTGGTCGCCGCGCTGATCCTGAAGACGGGCTGGGACGCCTTCCTGCGCTGACGCGCGCGAATGCTTCGTTTGTGCGCCCGCAGGCGCTACCATAGTGAACATTGACCCCGAACGGCCCTGTCATGCCTGTTGATCCGCAACTGCGAACGCTCGATATCGAGATTCCGACCCAGCCGGAGGTGCTGGTCAAGCTTTCGCTGCTGATGGCGGCCGAGGACATCGACCTGCTGGCCATGTCGTCGCTGGTAGAAAGCGATATGGCACTGGCGGCGGCGGTGCTCAAGGCCGTCAACTCTTCGCTCTACGGCCTGCGCGGCCGCGTGCAAACCGTGCACCAGGCGCTCACCTACCTGGGCATGCGCGAGGTCGCGGCCATCACCTTCGAGATGGGCCTTCGCGCCGCGTTTCCCACCGCACCTGAGCTGGAACCCGTCTGGGGCCGCGCTTCGCGGCGCGGGCTGATGATGGGCCGCATGGGTCAGATGCTGGGCGTGGACCCTTGGGCGGCGCATTCGGCCGGCCTGTTCGAGGAATGCGGCAAGGCGGTCCTGTATCGCCACGCGCCCTCGCATTACCCGGCCATGCTGCGCGCTGCCAGCAACGACCAGGAGCTGGTGCAGCTGGAACACACGGCCTTCGGCGTCAGCCATGACGCGCTGGGCGCCGCCTTGTGCGAGAGCTGGGGTCTCGCGCCGGCGGCGGTGGCCAATGTGCGCCACCACGTGGAAGTGCAGAGCACGCTGCTGATGCCTGAAAGTCTGCAGCGGCGCAGTGTGGCGGCCATCTCGGCCATGGCTTGGGCGATGCTCAACGCGCCCGATCGCCTGGAGGAGGTGGCACAAGCCATCGCCCCGCAGGCACAGATCGACGAGAACATGATGCTGCGCGCTGCGCGCCGCGTGTCCGAGCAGCTGTCGCAAGCCGAAGAACACGGCCGCTGATTCCGGCTGGTGCGCGGCATGGCCACCCTCGCCTTCGCCCACTACAACCTGCGGGCGCCGCGTGCGCTGCTCGACGATTTGCGCGACTTCTATTGCGATGTCGTCGGGCTGCACGTCGGCGCTCGCCCCCCCTTCCGCAGCTTCGGCTACTGGCTGTACGCAGGCGAGCAGGATGTGCTGCACCTGAGCGAGGCGGGACCCGGCGCCACGGCGCCCGACCCGATCGCCACCACCTTCGACCACGCGGCATTCCGCTGTAGCGGGCGTGCCGGTTTCGAGCGGAAGCTGGCGCAGCGTGGCGTGCCGTTCCGGGTGGCCGAGGTCCCCCTGACCGGCATGGTGCAACTGTTCTTCCACGACCCGGCGGGCAACGGCGTGGAACTCAACTTCGCGGCTGGGGGCGATTGAGATGCGCGGGCTACTGTTGGCCGCCTTGCTGGGCTGTCCGCTGCTGCTGCAAGCACAACAACCCACGGTGGTGACGCTGGCCGTGGACGAGTCGCACCCGCCCTATGTTCGCAACGAAGCCGGCCAGGCCATTGGCCTCTACGTCGAGCTCTTGCAGCGGGCCATGGCCCACATGCCGCAATGGGAGCTCAAGCTGCGCCCCCTGCCCTGGAAGCGCGCGCTGGCGACGGCCGAGCTGGGTGACGTGGATGGCGTGCTGCCGCCCTATCGCGGCGCAGGCCGGGACTGGATCGGCGCCTATGTCGGCCCGCTGTATCGGGAGGAGGTCGTCGTGTATTGCGATGCGCGAGTGGGCCTGGCCACCGCACCCAGCTGGCCCAATTCGTTCATCGGCTTGCGCTTTGGCGTGCCGCGCGCCTATTTCCTGAGCTGGCGGCTGGAAGCCGCCGTGCACAGCAGCAAGGTACAGCGCCAGGATTTCAACGATGTGCGCGACAGCCTCGCAGCCATGGCCGGCCAGCAGGTCGATTGCATCGCCGATGACCGCTTCAGCGTCGAGTTCGAATACAGCCGCGCGCAGCGCCACCCACAGTGGGCCGCGCGCATGCCGCACAGCCTGCCCGCACCCTTTGTGCTCGAAGCACAGGAAGCCTTTGTCGGTTTTTCACGCCGGTCGATGACGCGCCGGCCCGAGCTGGCGGCGTTTGCCAAGGCACTGGACGCGCAGTTGGCGCAACTGCGCGCCACCGGTGAGGCCGAGCGCATGGCGCGCGCCATGCTCAGCAGCGACGGCAAGCCCTGAGGCTGCTCAGCCCGCGCCCATGCTGAGCCGGTCACGGCCGGCATGCTTGGCGATGTAGAGCGCCTCGTCCGCCGCCTGCATCAGCGCCTGCGGGCTCAGGTAGGGATGCGCCGGGCTGTAGGCGGCCAGGCCGATGCTGACGGTGAGGATCTGATCCTCGCCCACACCATCCGCGTGCGGGATCTGCAGGGCACGCAAATCCTCGCGCAGCTGCTCCAGCCTGCCTTGCGCCTCGGCCAAGCCGAGGTCCGGAAGCAAAGCGACGAACTCCTCACCACCCAGGCGGGCGATCATGTCGGTGTCACGCTTGAAGTTGGCACTCAGCAGCTCCGCCACGCGCCGCAGCGCCTGGTCGCCGCCGGACTGGCCATAGCGCGCGTTGAACTTCTTGAAGTGGTCGAGGTCGAGCACGGCCAGGGCCAGCAGCCCGCGCTGGCGCTGCGCCCGCTTGAACTCGCGGCGCAGCGCTTCGTCAAATTCCCGGCGGACGGCCAAGCCGGTCAGCGTGTCGGTGCGCGCCATGCTGCCGAGTTCGCGGCTCTTGGCATCCAGCTCGGCCTGCGTCTGCTGCAGCTCGGCCCGCAAGGCCGCAGACTTGCCCTGCTCGCTCTGCACGAGCTGCCACAGGCGCTGATGCACGCGGAAAATCGAATGGCGGATCTGGCGCAGCTCGGGCGCCTGCTCCTCTTCGGTTTCGAGCAGCGACTCGGGCGGCGGCTGCGTGGGGTCGAACTGCTCGGTGCTGGCGGCCAGGGTGCGCAGCGGTTGCAGCACCAGGCGATCCAGCAGCATCACGAAAACGGCACCGATCAGCAGGCCCAGCGGCAGGTCGCGCGCGAGGACGATCATCAAGGCCGTGCTCAAGCCCTCGCGCTCCTCGTTTTGCGCGAGGTGGAAGAAGTCGATCAGGCCCACCAGCAGCAGGCTCAAAGCCAGCACGGCGACGACCATCCGCAGGCGCAGCGACCCCAAACGCTGCTGCGCCAGGGTGTCCGGGTTGCCACTGTAAAAGCCGGGATTGGAGCTCAAGGCAGGCCTGGGCGAGCTGTGTTGAAAACATTGTGCCCGTCAAACAGGGGGGGACGCCATGCGCACAGACGAGGGTATGCCCGGTGTTCGCCTGGGTATCAACCCTATAAATTCGTAAATGCTTATATACAGAATTCCATGCGCCAAACTACCCCCGCGCCGGCAACCGCGCCCCTGCAGCTCGACCGCGTCTACGAAGTCGCAGCGGAGTTATTCACGCTGCTGTCCACGCCGATCCGGCTCAAGATCATCAGCGCGCTGTGCCGTGGTGAAAAGACCGTCGGTGAATTGCTGGGCGAGATCGAGACCACACAGCCCAATATGTCCCAGCACCTGGGCCAGCTCTATCGCTCGGGCGTGCTGGCGCGTCGGCGGCAGAGCCAGCAGATGATCTACAGCATCGCCAATGAGCGTGCGGCCATGCTGTGCCGGGCGGTGTGCACGCAGATCGCCATCGAGATTGACGATCCTGAGGCCCTGGCCTCGGGCGAGAGTTTGCTGCCACATCGGATTCGAGGATGAAGACGCATGCCGTTTGATGCTTCCCTCCCTGGCCGCCTGATCCGGGCCCCAGAACACCTGCTCTCGCGAGAGCAGCTGGCCGCAGCGCCCGAGGCGCGGCGCGGCTTTCTGCTCAAGGCCTTTGCTGCGGCCGGCACTGGCCTCGCAGCGGGCGTGGCGCGCGCGCAGGCCGCGCCGGAGGGCGACCCCAACATCCTGCAGCTGCCGCAGCATTCGCTGGCTCTGGGGCAACCGGTGGCACTGGAAGGCTACGGCCACCCATCCAAGTACGAGGCCAACTTGCAGCGCCGGCAAAGCCCCGGGCTCACGCAGACACGCCAGGCTTCGGTGTCCTTCGCGCCGCTGCAGGGCCTGTTCGGCATCGTCACGCCCAGCGGCCTGCATTTCGAACGCCATCACCAGGGCTGGTGGGACATCGACCCGAGCAAGCATCGCTTGATGATCAACGGCTCGGACGAGCAGATGCTCAAGCGGCCCATGGTCTTCACCATGGACGAGCTGATGCGCCTGCCCTCGGTCTCGCGCTTCCACTTCATCGAGTGCGGCGCCAACACTGGCATGGAATGGGGCAATGTGGCCGTGCCCACGGTTCAGTACACGCACGGCATGCTCAGCTGCAGCGAGTTCACCGGCGTGCGCCTGATCGACGTGCTGGAGATGTGCGGCTTCGACAAGAAGCGCGCCAAATTCGTGCTGGCCGAGGGCGCCGACGGCTCCTCGATGACCCGCACCGTCCCGATGGAGCTGATCGCCAGCGGCGACGTGCTGCTCGCCTACGGCCAGAACGGCGAGATGCTGCGACCCGAGAACGGCTATCCGCTGCGCCTGGTCGTGCCCGGCGTGCAGGGCGTCAGCTGGGTCAAGTACCTGCGCCGCATCGAGGTGGGCGACATGCCTTACGCCACCAAGGACGAGGACGTGCACTATGTTGACCTGATGCCCGATGGCCAGCACCGCCAGTACACCTCCATCCAGGAGGTCAAGAGCGTCGTCACCACGCCCAGCGGCGGCCAGATGCTGCTGGACCAGGGCTTCTATTCGATCTCGGGCCTGGCCTGGTCCGGGCGCGGGCGCATCAAGCGCGTGGATGTGTCCGTGGACGGCGGCCAGAACTGGCGCGAAGCCCAGCTGCAGACGCCGGTGATGGACCGCTGCCTGACACGCTTCAGCCTGCCCTGGGTCTGGAACGGCAAGCCGGCACTCGTGATGAGCCGCGCCACCGACGAGACCGGCCAGATCCAGCCGACCAATGCCAAGCTGCGCACCGTGCGCGGCAAGCGCTCGATCTATCACAACAACTCGATCCAGACCTGGCTGGTGCAGGAAAGCGGGGAGGTGAAGAATGTCCAGCTCGCCCAGTAAGTTCCTGCTCGCTCTTGCGCCTGCATTTGCGCTGGTTTGCGGCGTCAGCTTCGCGCAATCGGACAAGTTCCCCGGCATTGGCAGAACAGCCACGCCCGCCGAGGTGAAGGCCTGGGACATCGACGTGCGCCCTGACTTCAAGGGCCTGCCGCCTGGCCGCGGTACGGTGGCCCAGGGTGAGACGCTGTGGGAAGCCAAGTGCGCGGGCTGCCACGGCAGCTTCGGCGAATCCAACGAGGTCTTCAGCCCGCTGACCGGCGGCACCACGTCGGAGGACATCAAGACCGGCCATGTGGCGCGCCTGCTGGACCCTGCCTTCCCCGGCCGCACCACGCTGATGAAGGTCTCGCATGTCTCCACGCTGTGGGACTACATCCACCGCGCCATGCCTTGGACCGCGCCCAAGAGCCTGTCGGCCGACGAGGTCTACGCCGTCACCGCCTACCTGCTCTCGCTGGCCGACGTGCTGCCGCCTGACGGCGAGCTCTCGGACAAGAACATCGCGCAAGTGCAGGAGCGCCTGCCCAATCGCAACGGCAAGACCTGGGAACACGACCTGTGGCCGGGTCATGAGTTCAGCAAGCTGAGCAAGCCCGACGTGCAGGGCAGCAACTGCATGAAGAACTGCGCCGTGGAGCCCAAGGTGGCCTCGCTGCTGCCCGATTACGCCATGAACGCCAGCGGCAACCTGGCCCAGCAGCAGCGCCTCGTCGGCCCGCAGCGCGGCCTCGACACCGCGCCCAAGGCCAAGGCCGCGCAGGCCGCTGCACCCGCGCCAAAGCCCGCCACCGAGCTGCTCAAGCAATACGCCTGCTACGCCTGCCACCAGATCGACACCAAGGTCGTCGGGCCCGCCTTCAAGGACGTGGCGGCCAGGTACGCGGGCCGCGATGACCGGCGCGACTACTTCACGCACAAGATCAAGAGCGGCAGCAGCGGCGTCTGGGGCTCGGTCCCCATGCCCGCGCAGACCGTGCCCGATGCCGATCTGGCGGCCATCACCAGCTGGCTTTCCGAAGGTGCCAAGCCCTGAAGCACCCCGAGGCTTGCGATTGACTTGCACAATAGAACCTTGCTGAAGGAGACCCTGAACCATGAGTACCCGCCGAGACATGATCAAGAGCGGCGCCGCGCTGGTCGGCCTGCTGGCCGGCCTGCTGCCGGCCGCCGCGCACGCCGAGGCCCTGCCCAAGACCGCGTTTGACGCCAAGACCCTGGACGAGCTGTACAAGCAGCTGGGCCTGAGCAAGCCCGTGGCCAGCAACGAGGTCACGCTGGTCGCGCCCGACATCGCGGAGAACGGCGCCGTGGTGCAAGTCACCATGGGCTCTTCTGCGCCGGGTGTGAAACGCCTGCTGCTGCTGATCGAAAAGAACCCGAACGTCCTGACGGCGTCCTATGACATCAACGATGCGATCGAGCCGAGCGTCGTCACGCGCGTGAAGATGGGCCAAAGCTCCAATGTCTACGCGGTGGCGATCACGGCGGACAACAAGGTGCTGTTCGCCCAGAAAGAAGTCAAAGTAACCCTCGGTGGATGTGGAGGTTGAGATGGCAGATCCGATGCGAATTCGCGCACAAGCGCAAGCCGGCAATGTGGTGGTCAAGGTCCTGATCGCCCATGAAATGGAAACCGGCCAGCGCAAAGACGCCAACGGCAAGACCATTCCGGCCTGGTACATCACCGACGTGAGCGCTTCGCTCAACGGCAAGCAGGTGATGTCGGCCCAATGGGGCCCGGCAGTGTCAAAGAACCCCTTCATCCAGTTCACCATCAAGGGCGGCAAGGCCGGCGACAAAGTGAGCATCAGCTGGACCGACAACCACGGAGACAAGCGCAGCGACGAAGCGACCGTGGTCTGAGGGCAGTTCAAACCAAGCAGGAGACAAGAAGCATGAAGATCAGCACAGCATGGGCGCTGGCCAGCGGGCTCGCCGTCCTCGGCGCGCCAGCCCTGGCACAAAAGTCCACAGCCGACGCCATCGCCGAATATCGCGCCATGCTGGCTGATGGCAACCCGGCCGAGCTCTTCGAGGCCAAGGGCGAGGAACTCTGGAAAACGCCGCGCGGCCCCAAGAACGCTACGCTGCAGGCTTGCGACCTGGGCAAGGGCCCCGGCGTGCTCAAGGGTGCCTTCGTCGAACTGCCGCGTTACTTCAGCGACACCGGCCGCGTGCAGGATCTCGAATCGCGCCTGCTGACCTGCATGCAGAACCTGCAGGGCTTTGATGCCAAGGCGATTGCCGAGACACCTTTCGGCAAGGGCGAGCAGGCCAATATCGAGAGCTTGGTGGCCTATGTCGCCACCGCCTCGCAGGGCATGAAGTTCAATCTGCCGCAGGCCCACGCGGCCGAGAAGAAGATGTACGCCGTGGGCCAGAAGCTCTTCTACCTGCGCGCAGGCCCGTATGACTTTGCCTGCGCCTCCTGCCATGGCGCCGAAGGCCGGCGCATCCGCTTGCAGGACCTCCCGGCGCTGTACAAGAACCCGGGTGACGGCGTGGGCTTCGCGGCCTGGCCGGCCTACCGCGTGTCCAGCGGTGAACTCTGGGGCATGCAGCGGCGGCTGAACGACTGCTACCGCCAGCAGCGCTTCCCCTATCCGGGCTATGCCTCGGACGCGACCATCGCCCTGGCCACCTACATGGGCGTCAACAGCCAAGGCGCGGTCTCCGTCGCCCCGGCCCTCAAGCGCTGATGAAGGAGCCCATGATGATGAAGACACGACCCCTGATTCTTGGCGTCAGCACCTTGGCCCTCGTTGCCGGCTGCGCCAGCATGGCCATGACCGATGCCGAGGTGGACGCTGCCACGCAGGAAGCGCTCAAGAGCTCCTTCACAGACAAGGGCCAGGCCACCGTGGCGCGCCTACAGCAGGACGCGGTGCAGAAGATCTGCTCGGCCCAGCAGCGGCCGGATGCGCAAACGGCGGCCAAGGTGGAAGCCGAGCAACTCGCCAGCGTCAAATGGCCCAGCAACGGCCAATGGCTGGGTGACTGGAAGGAGGGCGAGAAGCTGGCGCAGAACGGCCGCGGCGCCACCTGGAGCGACGCGCCCGGCAGCAAGAACGGCGGCAATTGCTACAACTGCCACCAGATCAGCAAGACCGAGATCTCCTTCGGCACCATCGGGCCGAGCCTGTATCACTACGGCAAGCTGCGCGGCGTGAGCGACCCAGCGTCTGCGCAGAGCGAGCAGATCGTCAAGTACACCTGGGGCAAGCTCTACAACGCCAAGGCCTACAACGCCTGCTCGGACATGCCGCGCTTCGGCCACGAAGGCCTGCTCGACGAAGGCCAGATCCGCGATCTGATGGCCTTGCTGCTCGACCCGAAGTCCCCCGTCAACAGCGACTAAAAACATGATGCAACGCCGCGAACTGCTGCGCGTTTTGGGCGCGGCTGCGGCAGCGGGCTTTGGCAGCAGCAACGTGTCTGCCGATCCGTATGACGCCGCACCGCCCTTCAAGGGCGCCGGCGCCGTCTCGCTGCTGCACATGACCGACTGCCATGCGCAGCTCAAGCCTATCTACTTCCGCGAGCCCAGCGTCAACCTGGGCCTGGGCGCGCAGGCCGGCCAATGGCCGCATCTGGTCGGCGAGCCCCTGCTCAAGGCCGCAGGCTTGAAGCCGGGCACGCGTGAGGCCTATGCCTTCACCGGCCTCGATTTCACCGCTCAGGCACACCGTTATGGCCGCGTCGGCGGCTTTGCGCATCTGGCCACGCTGGTCAAGCGACTCAAGGCCGGGCGGCCCGGCGCGCTGCTGCTGGATGGCGGCGACACCTGGCAGGGCTCGGCCACGGCGCTGTGGACACGCGGGCAGGATATGGTCCAGGCCTGCCAGCTGCTCGGCGTCGACGTGATGACCGGCCACTGGGAGTTCACCTATGGGCAGGAGCGCGTCAAGGAACTGGTCGATGGCGATCTGAAGAAGGCCGGCATCGAGTTCATCGCCCACAACGTCAAGACGCAGGACTTTGGCGACGACGTCTTCCCCGGCTACAGCTGGCGCGAGATCAACGGCGTGCCGGTGGCCATCATCGGCCAGGCCTTTCCCTACACGCCCATCGCCAACCCGCGCTATATGGTGGCGGACTGGAGCTTCGGCATCCGCGAGCAGGAGCTGCAGACGCTGATCGACCAGGTGCGGGCCAAGGGTGCCAAGGTCGTCGTGCTGCTGAGCCACAACGGCATGGACGTGGACTTGAAGCTCGCCTCGCGCGTCTCAGGCCTGGACGCCATCCTGGGCGGTCACACGCATGACGGCGTGCCCATGGGCTTGCCGGTCAGGAACCGCGGCGGCAGCACGCTGGTGACCAACGCCGGCAGTAACGGCAAGTTCCTCGGCGTGCTTGATCTGCAGGTTCAAGCGGGCAAGGTGGCCGAGATCAGGTATCAGCTGCTGCCCGTGTTTGCGAACCTGCTGCCTGCCGACCCGGCGATGAACACGCTGATCGACAAGGTCCGCGCGCCTTTTGAGGCCAAGTTGCGTGAGCCGCTCGCCACCACCGATGGCCTGCTCTACCGCCGTGGCAATTTCAACGGCTCGTGGGATCAGCTGATCGTCGATGCACTGATGGATGTGCAAGGCGCCGACATCGCCTTCTCGCCCGGCTTCCGCTGGGGCACAAGCCTCCTGCCCGGCGACGTGATCACGCGCGAGCTGCTGATGGACCAGACCGCCATCACCTATCCCCATGCCACGCTCAACGTCATGACGGGCGAGCAGATCAAGGGCATTCTGGAAGACGTGGCCGACAACCTCTTCAACCCCGACCCCTACTACCAGCAGGGCGGCGACATGGTGCGCGTGGGCGGCCTGCAATACCGCTGCACGCCCGATGCCACGATGGGCTCGCGCATCAACGACATGCGCTTGAACGGCAAGTTGGTCGAGGCCGGCAAGAGCTACAAGGTGGCCGGCTGGGCGCCGGTGGCCGAAGAGGCCGCCCAGGCCGGCAGTCCGCCCGTGTGGGATCTGGTGGAGCGCTGGCTCAAGGCCAAGCCCGGTGGCCGCGTGAATACGCCACACATCAACACGCCGACCCTCACCGGCGCTCAGGGCAATCCCGGTTGGATTTCAGGCGCGAGCTGAGCAACCATCGGGCATGCTGCAGCGCCCGTCCCTTCTGCTCGGCTTGCTGTTTGCCGCCGCCTCCACCGCCCAGGCCGCCGATCCCGGCTACTACCTGATCACGCCCTACAGCCAGCCCGGCCAGGCCGCGCTGGACCTGCGCTACTGGACTGTCAAGTCGCAAGGCGAGCCCATCTTCTACTGGCCCGAGGTCGGCCTGCGCTATGGCGTCAACAGCCGCTGGAGCACCGAGCTGTTGCTCGGCTTCGAAGGCCCCAAGCTGGGCAGCCAGTACCTGAATGGCTACAACTGGCAGAACGAGATCCTGCTCACTCAAGGGCAGTACCCTTTCGATCTGGCCCTGCACCTGCAGGCCATCCACAGCCCCGAGGACGGCAATCTGCTGCAGTGGGGGCCGGTGTTCCAGACCGAGTGGGGCCATACGCAGCTCAACTTCAACCTCGTCTTCGAGCATGGCTATCAGGCTGGCAGCGGACCGACCAAGCTCAAGTACCAATGGCAGGCGCTCTACCGACTGGCGCCCGGCTGGCGCGCCGGCGTGCTGGGATTTGGCGAGTTAGGGCCCTGGAGCAACTGGTCCAGCCGCCAATCCCACCGCGCGGGGCCCACGCTGCAGCTCAGCTTCCCCAGCTTCGACGTGCATGCCGGCTATCTGTTCGGCAAGGTCTATGGCGGCAAGGCGGACATGCTCACCGCCAACGTCGTGGTGCCGTTCTAGTCAGCGAAAGTAGGCATAGGCCGGATAGCCTCGCTTGATGCCTTGGTAGATCGCCACGGGCGTACCGCCCGCGTGGTCGAGCAGCACCAGGAAACTCATGCCTGTGACGGAGACGGCCTCGTCCCACCTCGCATTGCGATCGGTCAGCATGAAGCTGTAGTTGCGCACCCAGCCGGACCCGAGTTTTGCTTCCGTGACCCTGGGGACCGAAGAGATGACGCCGACATGGCCGATATTGCTGCCCGGCTTGACCGGGAAGGTGATGGCATCCCATTGAGCGGGAACCCAGGCCGCGCTGATGGGCTTGCCCGAATACGCCAGGGGGTCAGGGACGGACCGGCCGGCGGCCAGCCGCAGACGGGCCACCTCCCAAGTGCATTGGCCCCAGGTTCGGGTGGCGATCATGCCGGCAACGCCCTTGGCATCGCGCAATGCCGCGCTCGACACACCGTCGCTGCGCACGACCGTGAAAGCCACGTTCGGGTCGTAGCTGAAGTCGGGACTGCGGGTCGCCAGCACCAGGCTGATGGAGGTAGGTGTCCAGGCCCTGATCTCGCGAACATAGAGACCAGGGTTGGACAGCTTGACGGTCCCGCCAAGGCCGAGATTCTGGCCGGAGAGCGTCACCCTGCTGCGCCGGATGGCTTCGTTCGGCGAAGCACCTTCGGTACGCGCCGGAAAGTAGTCGGCGAGCAGAAAGCCCTGGGTGACGTTGGACGCGCGCGCCGGTGCCACCGCTGGCTGGCCGGCCCAGTGGCGATCACCGGACACGGCATTCAGCACCGGCAGTGCTTCCGTGGCATGCGCTGAGTGAAAGAACAGCAGCAAGATCAGCGAGGCCGCCGCCCTCAGCACGCATGTGAGCATCAGCATTCGTCGAGCCCTCCTGGCAGTGCAAGTCGCTGTGTGCTTTCAAAGCGGCGCTGCTGGTCCGTGACCGGGTCCGTGAATGCCATCGACTGCGCCAGCAGCTGCAGCGGCGCGCTGTAGTCGGGCGTGGCTTCTTCGGGCAGCAGCTCGGGGTAGATGCGGTCGCCCTTGATGGGCCGTCCCAGGGCACACATCTGGGCGCGCAGCTGGTGCTTGCGGCCGCTCAGCGGTTCCAGCACATAACGGGCCCATTCAGCGTCATGCTCCAGCAGCGCGATGCGGGTCTCGGTATTGGGATCGCCGGGCACGGTCGCCATCTGCATGAAGGCGTCCTCGCGCTCGACGAGGCGGCTGCGGTATTGCTCGGGCAGCGGCAGGTCGGGTCGAAAAGGCGCGATGGCTTCGTAGCGCTTGTGCACGGCACGGTCGCGGAACAGGGCCTGGTAGGCCGCGCGGGTCTCGGGCTGGAGGGCGAAGACGACCAGGCCTGCGGTCTCGCGGTCGATGCGGTGCACGGGCGAGAGCGTGGCGATGCCCGTGCGCTTGACCAGGCGGGTCAGGAGCGTCTGCTGCACGTAGCGGCCCTTGGGCGTAACCGGCAGGAAATGCGGCTTGTCGGCCACCAGCAGCAACTCGTCCTGGAAGACGATACCTTCCTCGAAGGGCACCACGTCCTCATGCGCCAGCAGCCGGTAGTAGTAGATGCGTTCGTCAGGCGCGTACAGCGCGCCGGCCACGAGCGCCTGGCCACGGGCATCGAACACTTCGCCGCGCGCCATGCGCGCAAGCCAATCGGTGCGCTCGACCTTGGGCAGCCGTTCGGCCAGGAAATCCACCAGCAGCAACCACGGCCCGCGCGGGCAATGCAGCGCGCTCGCCGCCACGCCGTCCAGCAGCGGCAGCATGAGCTTCTTCGGCCGGCTCACTCGATCTGCGGACCGCTCTTGGCGCGCTCGTTCATGTAGTCCGTGAGCCGCTGGCGGTCCGTGTCGCTCATGGCACCGCGCCATTCACGAATCAAGGCGTCGCGCCGCGGGCTGCGCGCCAGGCTGCGCACCGCCGCGTCGATGGCCTCGATGGCGCGGCGGCCGGCCGGGCTGCGCGAGCAGGCGGCGGTGGCAAGCGTGGTGCTGCGGCCCTCGACGATGGGCAGGGCGGCCAGGGGCGGTCCGTCCGGGTTGCTGCGCAGGTACTCGGCCAGCACCGCGGGATATTCGAGGGTGTAGTCCATGCGGCCGGCTCGCAGCATGGGTAGCAGTTGCATGTTGTGCCCGACGTTGACCGTCTTGGGTGCCGCCTCGCCGGCCGCCTGCAGGAGACCGTCGATATGCCGGCCAAAGGAGCGCTCGCGCGGCAGCAGGCCGATCAGCTCCTTGCGGCGCAGCAGCTCGCTCAGCTGCAAGGTCTGGCCACCCTCGGTGAAGCGCGGCAGCGAGTCGAGACGCACGACCACGTGCAGCTCGCGCGACTCCAGCGGCGGCAGCAGATGGGTGAAATACAGCCACTCCAGGCGCTCGGGCGTGCGCACATGGAACATCGAGCACACGGCCTCGCCCTGGCGGGCCATGGCCTCGAAGCGGGGAAGGCCGGCCTCCACGAAGACGTGCCGGACCTCGCGCGGCATCTGCTGAATCAGCAGGCGCTGCAAGCCATCGACCTCGCCGTGCTGGCCCAGCTCCTCCGGTGTTTGCGGCGGCCTGTGCTCGGGATAGCTGAAGTACGGCGGCATCTCCATCACCAGCCAGTTGATGGTCAGCGCAGGCGCAGCTTCGGCCCCGGCAGTGCAGATCGCCAGCGCCGCCGCGACAAGAAAGGCCCTCAGTCCCCTTCCACCCATTCGATCTGCGCCCCCAGCTTGCGGATGTTTTCGGCGAACTGCGGATGCGCGCGGCGCACCGGCGTGGCATTGCGGATCACCGATTTTCCTGGAATGCTGGCCGCCACCATCAGCAGCGCGATGGCGACGCGGATGATGTACGGGCTCTCGACCTCGGCCGGCGTCAGCGTCTTGCCGCCAAAGGTGACGATGCGGTGCGGGTCCGACATGAAGGCGTGGCCGCCGAACTTCGAGAGCTCCGAGGTCCAACCCATGGCCCCGTCATAGACCTTGTTCCAGAACATCACGCTGCCCTCGGCCTTGACGCCCAGGGCCACGAAGATCGGCAGCAGGTCCACCGGCAGATAGGGCCAGGGCGCGGCCTCGACCTTCTGCAGGATGTTGCGGGTGAAAGGCTCCTTCACCTTCAGCGGGAACTGCGCCTCCACGCGCGACCAGCCGTCCTCGTGGATAACGTTCACGCCGAACTTGGCGAAGGTGCGATCCAGCAGCGGGAACTGCTCGGGGTGCGAGTTCTTCACGCGCACATCGCCGCCGGTGATGGCGCCTAGGGCCAAGAAAGTGACGATCTCGTGGAAGTCCTCGGCGAAGGTGAACTCGCCGCCGCCGAGCTTCTCGACGCCATGCACGGTGACGCGCGAAGTGCCCAGGCCCTCGATCTGCGCGCCCAGCATCAGCATGAACTGGCAGAACTCCTGCACGTGCGGCTCGCTGGCGGCATTGGTCAGCGTGGAGGTGCCATGGGCCAGGGCTGCGCAGAGGATGAAGTTCTCGGTCGTGGTGACGGAGGCGTAATCGGTCCAGTGGTTGTTGGCGCGCAGCTTGCCGTCGATCTTGACGGTCAGCCCGTCGGCCTGGCGTTCCACATCGGCGCCGAAGCGCTGGAAGACTTCCACATGCGGATCGATCTCGCGCGCACCGAGAGTGCAGCCCTTCACATCGTCCTCGATGCGGGCGGCACCGAAGCGCGCCATCAGGCCCGGCACCAGCATGATCGAGCTGCGCATCTCCTCGGGCAGGCGGTCCTTGGTCACGTCGAAGTGCGTGTCCTTGTGGTGCACATCGAGGATGCCGGTGGTGTAGTCCACCGAGACCTGCGAGCCGAGATTGCGGAAGACCTCCAGGATCTTGCGCACGTCGGTGATCTCGGGAATGCCCTTGAGCCGGATCGGCTCCGCGCTCAGCAGCGTGGCGCAGAGGATGGGCAGGACGGCGTTTTTGTTGGCCGAGGGAATGATGCGGCCCTTGAGGGGCGTGCCGCCGTGGACGATCAGATTGGACATGGATGGACGCTTGAAATCAGGCGGCCATTATCCCTGCGGGTCCAGCCTTTTCGCCCGCGCCAGGCGCCATTCCCCCTGGGGATCGTCGGCATAAGCCTGCTCGGCCGTCGTCGACGTTTCTTGTAAGCGGGTGTCAATGGCGATGCGCTTGTCGAAGACAAAGCATTCGCCCTGCCAATCGCGCTCGGCATCCGGCAGGGCGGCGAAGAAATTGATGATGCCGCCGTCGAGCTGGTGCACGGTCAGGCCCTGATCCTGCATCCAGGCCGCGGTCTTCTCGCAGCGGATGCCGCCCGTGCAGTACATGGCGATGCGCTTGCCCTCGCGCTTCCACTCGTCCGCATGCGCTTCCACATAGGCCGGGAAGTCGCGGAAATTGGCCACGCCGGGGTCCACTGCGCCGCGGAAGTGCCCGAGCTTGAACTCGAAGCTGTTGCGGTTGTCCAGCACCAGCACGTCGGGCTCCTTGATCAGGGCGCGGAAGGCCTCGGGCGAGAGATGGCTGTGGCTCGTCGCCGAGGCCGTCACGCCGGGCACGCCAAAGGCCACGATCTCGCGTTTCAAATGCACCTTGACGAGATGAAAAGGCTTGGTCGTGCAGGCGCTGTGCTTGAAGGCTATGTCGGCAAAGACACCGTCGAATTCGCGCGTTAGCGCTTCTTCAAAGGTGTTCAGCACATCACGTTCGCCGGCCACGGCGCCGCTGATGCCCTCGGGCGCCACGAGCACGTTGCCGCCCAGTCCGGCGACCAGCTCGCGAACCCGCTGGGTCACTGCGGCGGGGTCAGCCAGTTCGACGAACTTGTAGAAGGAGCTGTGAATGTGTTCAGACATACAGCGCCGGATCTGGCGCGGCTTCCAGCTCGGGCAGCAGGGCCAGGCCACCGGCCAGGGTCCAGCTCTGCTCATGGCCCATGCCGGCCAGCGCTTGTGCGGCCTGGCGGCTGCGGTTGCCGCTGCGGCAGAAGAAGAGCAGCGGCCGGCCTTCGCTCAACCAGGCTTGCGCTGAGGTGCCGAGGCAGCTCATCGGCACGGCCTGCAGCTCTGCCATCGCGAAGAGCGGCGGCAGCGGCAGTGCGTGCTCATAAGGCTCGCGCACGTCGACCAGCAGCGAGTCGGGATGCAGGCGCAGGAAGTCGGGCAGCTGCGCGCCCATCACCAGGCGGCAGTCGCCCACGTCGCCGCTCAGGCCGCCGGGCTCTTCGCACCAGGGGCCGTTTTGCGGACCATGCCGGCGCAGCGCTTCGCCGCAGGCGCGGATGCGCAGGCAGGCCTCGTCGACCAGCGCCGCATCGGTGGCCGGCCCGATCGACAGCCGCACCGCACCCGCCGCCTGCCATTCGGGCAGGCCCATGGCTTCGAGCACGAAGCTCGGCGCCGCCTTGGCTGCGCTGCAGGCCGAGCCGCCCGAGACGCGCACGCCGCCGGCGTCAAACAGGTCTTGCAAGAGGCGCGAGGGCACGTCGGGCACGGCGAAGTTCAGCGTCGTCGGCAGGCTGCCTTCGAGCGGCACATTCAGCACCAAGCCCGGCAGCGCCTCGCGCAAGGCAGCCAGGAGCTGCTCACGCATCACGCCCAATTCAGCGTGACTGCGGAAGGTGCCGCCCTCTTCGAGTGCCTGCAGCACAGCGCCCAGGCCCGCGATGCCGGCCATGTTCTCGGTGCCCGAGCGCAGGGCGCCTTCCTGCCCGCCGCCGGCCATCAGCGGCGTGAAGGGCGCGCCGTCGCGCACGTAGAGCAGGCCGATTCCCTTGGGTGCATAGAGCTTGTGGCCCGAGAAGGGCGCGTAGTCGATGCGTGTCTGCGAAAGCTTCAGGGGCAGCTTGCCCAGGGCCTGCACGCCGTCCACCAGCCACAGCGCCGGGCTGCCTTCCAGCGCCGCTTCAATGCCGGCCAGGTCGCTGATCACGCCGGTCTCGTTGTTGGCGGCCATGGTGCAGACCAGGCCCGCTTGCGGCGCATTCCGGCGAAGGAAGTCGAGGTCGTGGCGGCCGAAGATGTCCACGGGAATGGCGCGCACTTCGAGGTTCAAGCCCAACAGCGAATTCCAGTGGCGCAGCGCTTCGGGCACGGCCTTGTGCTCGGTCGCTCCATACAGCAGCAAGCGTGCGTCACTGCGGCCACGCAAGGCATTCAAGGCCGAGAGCACGGCGGTCTGGATGCCTTCCGTAGCGCCGCTGGTGAAGAGCAGCCGGCCGTTGCCCGCATCGAGCAGGCGCGCCGCGCGGGTACGCACGCCGTCGATCAGGGCGCGGGCCTTGAGTCCCGTGCTGTGCACGCTGCTGGGGTTGCCGAAATCGTCGCCCATCGCCTGCTGGGCCGCACGCGCTGCGGTGGGCAGCACCGGCGTGGTGGCGTTGGCGTCAAGATAGATGTCCATCCCGCAATGGTAGCGATGCGCCGGCCGCGCAGGCGACCCAGCAGATCCACGCCGTCCACATCGTGTGGCTCGGGTAATGCGCGCCGCGCGCCATCTGCGCCCAGCCGTAGCAGGCGCCGAGCAGCAGCACGGCGGCCAGAACGCCGCGGGCCAGCGCGGGGCGGCTGCTGCGCAGGCCGAAGTAGAGGCTGATGAAGCCGAAGGCCGCGCTGGCGTGGCCGGAGGGGAAGCAATGGCCCGGGCCGCCGTCCAGCACGCCGAAGGACCAATGCGAGACGTAGGTGGCGACGCCGCCGAACTCGGCCAGGTTATAGGGGCAGCTGGTGTGGCTGGCGCGCTTGAACAGCGGGATCAGGCACATGCAGAAGACGGCCGCCGCCAGGGCGTAGATGCGCTCGCGGCGCGTGGGGCCGGCCAGCAGTGGCTTCCAGATGTTCACCAGCAGGAGCACGATCACGGCGCCGGCGAGCATGCGTCCGCCTTCGTGGAACAGGCCGCGCGTGAACCAGGCGTCGCGCCAGGCAAAGCCGCTGGCGTCGCCGACCATGCGGACGCAGAGCAGGTCCAGGCCGCTAGCGTCCCAGGCAAGCAGCAGGGCCAGGCCGATGAAGGCCACGGTCAGATCGAAGCGAAGCGGCGTCTTGTTCATGTGGGGCGTGATGGTAGGGCCAAAAGCTACACTCGACGGATGTCTGAAATCGCTGAAGTCAACGCCGCGCGCGCGCTCGAAGTCGGCCGCGAAGCCCTGCGCATCGAGGCCAAGGCCTTGAGCGAACTGGCGCCGCGGCTGGGCGAGTCCTTCACGCAAGCCATCCAGCTCATCCTGCAATGCAAGGGCCGCGTGGCCGTGATGGGCATGGGCAAGAGCGGCCATGTGGGCCGCAAGATCGCCGCCACGCTGGCGTCCACCGGCACGCCGTCGCTCTTCGTGCATCCTGCCGAGGCCAGCCATGGCGACCTCGGCATGGTGACCGAGGCCGACGTCGTACTGGCCCTGTCCAACTCAGGTGAGAGCGACGAGCTCAACGCCATCCTGCCGGTGCTCAAGCGCCTGCATGTGCCCATCATCGCGATGACGGGCCGCGCGGAGTCGAGCCTGGCCGGCCACGCCACGATCGTGCTGGACAGTGCGGTGGCCGAGGAAGCCTGCCCGCTGCAGCTGGCGCCCACCGCCAGCACCACGGCGCAGATGGCGCTCGGCGACGCGCTCGCCGTGGCCCTGCTCGATGCTCGCGGCTTCAAGCCCGAGGACTTTGCCCGCTCGCATCCTGGCGGTGCGCTGGGCCGCAAGCTGCTGACCCATGTGCGCGACCTGATGCGCAGCGGCGATGCGCTGCCGCGCGTGGACGCGAACACGCCCTTCACCGAACTGATGCGCACGATGTCGTCCGGCGGCCTGGGCATGGCCGTGGTCGTCGATGCCGACGACAAGGTTCGGGGCATCTTCACCGACGGCGACCTGCGCCGCCTGGTCGAGAAGGGGCAGGACCTGCGCGCGCTCACCGCGGCCGACGTGGCCCATCCGAAACCCCGTACCGTCAGCGCCGAAGCCTTGGCCGTCGATGCGGCCGACATGATGGAAGAGGCGCGCATCACCGTCGTGCTGGTGGTCGATGCGGAGCGCCGCCTGCAAGGCGCGATCTCGATCAACGACCTCATGCGCGCGAAAGTCATCTGACGATGAAGCCCGCGCTCAAATTCCCGCCCGAGCTGCTGCTCCAGGCGCAAGGCCCCGAGCTGGGGCTCAAGGCCGCCATCTTCGACGTGGACGGCGTGCTGACCGACGGCCGCATCTACATCGGTGAAGACGGCGAGGCCTTCAAGGCCTTCTCCACGCTCGATGGACACGGCCTCAAGTTGCTGGCCATGGCCGGCGTCACACCCATCGTCATCACCGGCCGCGACTCCCCGGCCGTACGCCGCCGCGTGGCCGACCTGGGCCTGCAGCACGCGGTCTACGGCGCCAAGGACAAGCTGGCCGTGGCCCAGCCCCTGCTCAAGCAGCTCGGCCTGCAATGGGGCGAGGTGGCCGCCATGGGCGACGACTGGCCCGACCTGCCGCTGATGACGCGCGCCGGCTTTGCCTGCGCGCCCGCGCAAGCCCATGCCGAGGTGCGCGCCATCGCCCACTACGTGACGCAGGCTGCCGGCGGCCACGGCGCCGCGCGCGAATGCTGCGACCTGATCCTGCAGGCCGGCGGCCATTACACGCGCTTGCTGAACGGCCACCTCGACACCCTCGATGGAGGCCACGCCTGATGGCCTTGGCCCCGGCAGCCGGCCGCACGCGACCGCAGCAGCCGCTGATGTGGCGCGTGCAGGCCGTGGCTTCGGCCTATCTGCCGCTGCTGCTGATGGCCTTGCTGGCCGGCGGCAGCTGGTGGCTGGTCAAGAGCACGCCGCTGCTGGGCGGGCCGGCGGAAACCGTGCCTCTGCGGCACGAGCCCGACTACACCATGCAGACCTTCGAGCTGCGCCGCATGGCGGCAGACGGCCGCCTGCGGCTGCGCGTGGAAGGCGCCGCGATGCGCCACTACCCCGATACCGATACGGTTGAAATCGACGACGTGCGCCTGCATGCCCTCAGCGCCGACGGCAGCCTGATCGTGGCCACGGCGCGGCGCGGCATCGGCAATGGCGACGGCAGCCAGATGCAATTGCTGGGCGACGTGACGGTGCGCAGCTTCGAGCCCGGCACGCCCGAGACCGCCGAGCCGCGCCTGATGATCAAGGGAGATTTCCTGCAGGCCGAGGCCGATGGCCAGAAGCTGCGCTCGCACCTGCCCGTGGTGGTGAGCTACCCCGGCGGCGAGATGCACACGCCGAGCTTCGAGTACGACCACCTGCACGCCCATCTGCAGTTCGGCGGGCCGGGGCGCGGGCAGTTCAAGCAGCCGGTGCAGCGCAATTGATGAGCCCGCTGGTCTTCATCACCGGCGCATCCAGCGGCATCGGCCAGGCCCTGGCCTCGCGCTACGCGCAGGCCGGCTGGCGCCTGGCCCTGGTGGCGCGCCGCGCCGAGGCCATGCAGGCCTGGGCTGCCGGGCAGGGCCTCGGCCCTGAACGCTGTGCCGTCTACGCCGCCGACGTGGCCGGTGCCGCCAGCATCACCGCCGCCGCCCAGTCCTGCATCGCCGCGCAAGGCCTGCCCGACGTGGTGATCGCCAACGCCGGCATCAGCCTGGGCGTGGACACGGCCTACGCGGAAGACCTGGCGGTAATGCAGCAGGTCTACGCCACCAATGTCTTTGGCTTGGCGGCCAGCTTCCAGCCCTTCATCCTGCCCATGCGCGAGCGCCGCAGCGGCACGCTGGTGGGCATCGGCAGCGTGGCAGGCGTGCGCGGCATGCCTGGGCATGCCGCCTATTGCTCCAGCAAGGCCGCCGTTGCGTCCTACTGCGAAAGCCTGCGCGGCGAGTGCCGCGGCACGGGCGTGCGCGTGGTGACCGTGGCGCCGGGCTATGTGGCCACGCCACTGACGAGCAAGAACCGCTACCCCATGCCCTTCCTGATGCAGCCCGATGCTTTTGCCGAGCGCGCCTTCAAGGCCATTGAGTCGGGCGCCAGCTACCATGTGATCCCCTGGCAAATGGGGTACGTGGCCAAGCTGCTGCGCCTGCTGCCGGATGCCGTCTTTGACCGGGCTTTTGCGGGCCAGCCGCGCAAGCACCGGCATATCGAAAAATAAATAAACAAAAAGCGCCCCGAAGGACGCTTTGTTTGTGCTAGCCCAACCTTGACGGAGGGCTTGCGCGAGGATCAGTAGCCGCCCGAACGGCCACCGCCGCCGTAGCCGCCACCGCCGGAGCGGCCACCGCCACCACCGCCGTAGCCACCACCGCCGCCGCCACCGCCGTAGCCGCCGCCACCACCGGAGCGGCCACCGCCGCCACCGCCGTAGCCGCCGCCGCCACCACCGCCGAAGCCGCCGCCACCCGAACGGCCACCACCGCCGCCGCCGAAGCCGCCGCCACCCGAACGGCCACCGCCGCCGCCGCCGAAGCCGCCCGGACGCTCTTCACGAGGACGGGCCTCGTTGACGACGATCGCGCGGCCTTCCAGAGGCTGACCATTCATGCCGTTGATGGCCGACTGCGCTTCCGCATCCGAACCCATTTCAACGAAGCCGAAGCCCTTGGAGCGACCGGTTTCACGGTCCATCATGACCTTGGCAGACGAGACGGTACCGAACTGTCCGAACGCTTCTTGCAAAGACTCATCGCGCACGCTGTAGGCCAGATTGCCCACGTAAAGCTTGTTTCCCATGGGGAAGCCCTTTCAATTACAAATAACCATGTGGAGCTTCAACCCATCGTGAACCATTCAAGCGAAGGTGCGCGTCCAGACACAGGAAAAATAATTATGGTTGAACACCCGAAAGTCACCCAACAACCGTTTCAGGAGTGTTGTTTTTGCGCGCCGGTAATAACCCGTGATTTTGAGGAGGCTGAAACCGGCTGATCGGTGTAGGTGGGCCCGCGCCGGCTCGAATGCCGGCCGCGCGGGGCCTGCTGGCTATGATCGGCCACCCATGCCAAGACATCTCCATGCGCGCGCGCTCGAACAGGTGCTCGGTGCGCTCGATGCGCCGCGCAACGGCCCGGCGCTGTATGCGCTGCTGACCGCCTTCTGCTTTGCCGGCCTCCTGCTGGCGATGGCCGAGTCCTCGCTCGCGCATGAGGACGCCACCTGGGGCGCGATCTGGGCCGGCCTGTCCCTTGCCGTCGCCTTCTTTGGTGTCAACGCCACCGGCCTGCTGCTGATGGACCAGGCGCGCGGTTCGCCCGTGCGCGACGTGCAGGACGCCTTCCGCGATGCCCTGCTGCTGAGCCACCGCGTGCTCCTGACGCTGGCGGTGGTCGTGACCGGCCTGGCGGCTGTCGGCGCCGTCTTGCTGGCGCTGTTGTGGCTGGTGCGCCAGCCCTGGATCGGGCCACCGCTGTTTGCCCTCGTGGTTCCCTTGGGCGTGCTGCTGATTGGCGTGCTCGCCCTGGGCGTGCTGGTGCTGGTCGGCCCGCTGACAGGGCCCTCGGTGTGGGTGGGGCATGGCGCGCTGGAGACGATCCGAATGCTCTGGCGCCAGTTCCGCCACGGCCTGGTCGAGGCGGCGGCACTGATGCTGGCCGTGCTGGCGCTGACGGGTGCCGTCACTGCGGCCACCAGCTTCGTGGTGGTGACCGGCGGGCGCGTGATGGCCCTGCTCTCGGTCTGGTTTGTCGGCCTGCAGGTGCCGCCGCAGCAGCTGATGGCGGGCCTCTTCGGCTACGGCCTGCGCTCGCTGGGCGCGGCCGGCGCGCCGGTGGCTGGCACGCCCTTGGGCATGGCGGCGCTGGTGGGCGGCGGCGTGGTCTTCGCCCTGGCCCTGGTGCTGCCCACGCTGGTTTATTTGCGCGGTTGTTGTGCGGTCTACCTCGCTCTCCAAGACACGCCCGATAGCGAGCCCTGAATGGACATCTACAAACCCCTGGTCGCCCTGGTCGCCATCGTCAACCCGATCGGCGTGGTGCCCTTCTTCATCCACTTCACCAGCAGCTTCACCCGAGAGCAGCGCCGCCGCACCATCCGCGTGGCAGCCTTCAGCGCGTTTCTGGTGATCGCGATGAGTGCGCTGTTCGGGCTCAAGCTGATCGAGTTCTTCGGCATCTCGCTGGCCTCCTTCCAGGTCGGCGGCGGCGCGCTGCTCTTCATCAGCTCGCTGCAGATGCTCAACGCCCAGCCGGCCGGAAGCGGCAGCACCGAGGTGGATGAGGGCGCCAGCAAGGCCGACCGCGGCGCCAGCATCGCCGTGGTGCCGCTGACCATCCCCCTGCTGACCGGCCCGGCCACCATCTCGACCATGGTGATCTATGCGGAGAAAACCCGCCACTGGTGGGAGCTGGCCATCCTGTGCAGCTATGGCCTGGTGGTGGGCCTGGTGACCCTGCTGGTGTTCTCGGCCTCGGGCCGCATCGCCAAGGTGCTGGGCCAGACCGGCATCAACATCATGACGCGGCTGATGGGCCTGATCCTGGCCGCGCTGGCGGTGGAGCTGCTGGCCGATGGCCTGATCAAGCTGTTCCCGGTGCTGGCCGGTTCCTCGAACTGATGTTGCTGCTGCTGGAAGACGATCCCGCGATTGCCGAGGCCGTGCGCTTTGCCTTGGAGCGCGAGGGATTTGCGGTCCAGCACTGCGCCTGGCTGCACGAGGCCCGCGCCCAGCTTCAGCGCGAGCTGCCCGAGCTGCTGATCCTCGACGTGGGCCTGCCCGATGGCAACGGCCTGGACCTGTGCCGCGAGCTGCGCGGCGCGGCAAGTACACGCCATCTGCCCGTCCTCATGCTCAGCGCGCGCAGCGAGGAGATGGACCGGGTGCTGGGCCTGGAGCTCGGCGCCGACGACTACCTCGGCAAGCCCTTCAGCCCGCGCGAACTGGTGGCGCGGGTGCGGGCGCTCTTGCGACGCGTGCAGCCGGCGCCTGCTGCACCCGGCGCCTTTGTGCTTGAAGCCGAGGGCACGCGGGTGCGCTTTCATGGCCAGTTGCTTGAGCTGACCCGCCGCGAGCTGGGCCTGCTCAAGACCTTGATCACAGCGCCCACGCGCATCCACAGCCGCGAACTCCTGCTCGATGCCGTCTGGGGCCAGGATGCCGAGAGCCTAGACCGCACGGTGGACACCCACATCAAGACCCTGCGCGCCAAGCTGCGCGCGGTCCGGCCTGACGAGGACCTGATCCGCACGCACCGCGGTCTCGGCTATTCGCTGGAATAGAGCGTTTCTCATGCGCATCGGCCTGCGGCTCTTCTTCGGCTTTTTCGTCATCACCGGCCTGACGGCCTTCTTCCTGCTGCGCGTCTTCATGGCCGAGATCAAGCCCAGCGTGCGCGAGGTGATGGAAGACATGATGGTGGACACGGCCAATCTGCTGGCCGAACTGGCCACCGATGACCTGGCCACGCTGCCACCGGGCGGTGATCTCAACACCACGCCGTTTGCGCAGCATGTGAAGGCCTATGCCCAGCGCCCCATTGACGCGCGCATCTGGGGCCTGCGCAAGACCACGCTCGATTTCCGCATCGTCGTGACCGATTCCCAAGGGCTGGTGCTGCTCGACTCCGGCCAGCCCAGCACCGTGGGCCAGGATTACTCGCGCTGGCGCGACGTGCTCCTGACGCTGCGCGGCGAGTACGGCGCGCGCGCCACCCGCGAGGTGCCCAGCGACGATCGCAGCTCGGTCATGTTCGTGGCTGCGCCGATCAGGAACAAGGACGGCCGTGTGATCGGCGTGGTCAGCGTGGCAAAGCCGCAGGCCTCGGTGGAAGTCTTCATCGGCCGTTCCGAGCGGCGCATCTTCTGGGCCGGCGCGCTGCTGCTGGTGCTCTCGCTAGCCATCGGCGTGGCGGTAACGCTGTGGCTGGTGTGGAGCGTGCGCCGACTGCGCAACTACGCGCAACGCGTGCAGTTGGGCCAGCGCGAGGCCGCACCGCAGATGCCGGGTGAGCTCGGCGATCTGGCCCGCGCCATGGAGACGATGCGCGAGCGGCTCGACGGCCGCGAGCACATCGAGCGCACCGTGCGCGCGCTCACCCACGAGCTGAAAAGCCCGCTGGCCGCCCTGCGCGCCAGCGGTGAGCTGCTGCTCGACGATCTGCCCGCCGCCAACCGCGAGCGCTTTGCCCAGCAGGTGGTGACGCAGAGCGAGCGCATGCAGGAGCTGATCGAGCGCATGCTCGAACTCTCCAAGCTCGACATGCAGTCCGGACCGCCACACCCGCAGGCGCTGCGGCTGGACGAGCTGGTGCAGGAGCAGCTGGAAGCCCGGCTCGCGGGCGCGGCTCGGCCTGTGCGCTGGCTGTCGCGCGAGGCCCTGACGGTGCAGGGCGACCGCGAACTGCTGGCCTTGGCCATCAGCAATCTGCTCGGCAATGCGCTGGACTTTGCACCGCAGGGAACTGCGCTTGAAATCGCCGTTAGCGCGAGCGACGGTCGCGCCCTCTTCAGCCTGCGTGACTTCGGCCCCGGCGTGCCCGAAGCGGCCTGGGCGCATCTGGGCGAGCGCTTCTTCTCCACCGCTCGGCCCGGCACGCTCAGCAAGGGCTCGGGCCTCGGCCTGGCGCTGGCCAGGCAGGTCGCACAGCTGCACGGCGGCACGCTGCGCTTCGAGCGCGCCGAACCCGGGCTGCGCGTCGTGCTCGAGCTCTGACTTCACGCCCGCTTCACAAACTTCTTCATCGCCTCACCCAGGCTCACGAGACTCGGCTGCATCGCAAACTTCGATGGAGCTTTTCATGCCGCGTGCCCTGGTCTTCAAGGTCCTGATCCTGTCGGGCGTGACCTTCCTGCTCTTGCTGGTGCTGCTGCGCATCGGCTGGGTGGTGGACGAGCGCCAGGCCTACCAGCGCGAGGCGGTGGAGAGCGTGGGGCAGTCGCAGGCGGGCGCGCAGACCTTGCTCGGGCCGCTGCTGCTGCGCAGCTGCACCGAGCTGTGGACCGTGACCAGCGGCGAGGGCAAGGACCGCAAGGTCGAAACGCAATCGACGGACAGTCTGCTGGTGGCCACGCCCGCCCAGCTCGAGGCCAGCGGCGCCTTGAACCAGGAGGCCCGCTACCGGGGGCTGTTCAAGGTCAACGGCTATGGCGGCAAGGTGACGCTCAAGGCCAGCTGGACGGACCTCACTGCCCTGCAGCCCAGGCCCACGCATGAAGGCAGCCGCATGCAATGCGAAGCGCCGCGCCTGATGCTGGCGGACAGCGACGTGCGCGGCCTGCGCGGCGCGCACCTCACGGTGGGCACGGCCAGCGTGCCGGTGCGACCCGGTACCACGCACCCGGACTATCCGAACGGACTGCATGCCGAGTTGACGAGCACGGACGGGCCGCTGCAAGTTCAGCTCGATCTCGACCTGGCCGGCACGCAGACGTTTGCCCTGGTGCCCGCGGCGGCGTCCACGCAGGTGCATCTGCACTCCGACTGGCCGCACCCGAGCTTCGCCGGCCGCTTTCTGCCCACCAGCCGCGTGGTGAATGAAAACGGCTTTGACGCGCAATGGCAGGTCTCCGAGCTGGGCAGCTCGGCCGCGCGCGACGTGCGCGAAAGCAAGTCGGTCGCAGGCGTCGGCGGCAAGGGGCCGATGCCAGTGGACACGCTGGAGTTCGCGCTGATCGACCCAATCAATCCTTATGTGATGAGCGATCGCGCGATCAAGTACGGCTTGCTCTTCATCACGCTGACTTTCGTCTGCGTGGGCCTGATCGAGCTGCTGGGCGGAGCTCGCGTGCATCCGGTGCAGTACCTGCTCGTGGGCCTGGCGCAAGCGCTGTTCTTCCTGCTGCTGCTGAGCGTGTCGGAGCATCTGGATTTCGGCATCGCCTACGGTGTTGCGGCGGCGGCCGTGGTGGGCCTGCTCACGCACTACGGCAGCGCCGTGCTGGGCGGTTTGCGTCGCGGGCTGATGTTCGGCGCGGGCATCGCCCTGCTGTACGGCGTGCTCTATCTGCTGCTGACGCTGGAGCAGGCGGCGCTGCTGGTGGGAAGTGCTCTCTTGTTCCTGCTGCTGACCGCGGTCATGATGGCGACCCGCAGACTCAACTGGTACGCCCTCGGCAACAAGGATGACAACAGCCAACAGCTTTGACACCATCATCGTGGGCGCCGGCACGGCCGGCTGCCTGCTGGCCAACCGGCTGAGCGCCGACCCCAGGCGTCGCGTGCTCTTGCTGGAGGCCGGCGGCAAGGACGACTACCACTGGATCCACATCCCCGTCGGCTACCTCTACTGCATCGGCAACCCGCGCACCGACTGGCTCTACCAGACCGAACCCGACGCGGGCCTCAATGGTCGCTCGCTGCGTTATCCGCGCGGCAAGGTGCTGGGCGGCTCGTCGAGCATCAACGGCATGATCTACATGCGCGGCCAGTCGCGCGACTACGACGGCTGGGCCGAGCTGACGGGCGACGATCAATGGCGCTGGGACGCCTGCCTGCCCTTCTTCAAGCAGCACGAGGACCATTGGCGCGGCGCCAGCGCGGCGCACGGCAGCGGTGGCGAATGGCGGGTCGAGAAGCAGCGCCTCTCCTGGGAAGTGCTCGACGCCTTTGCCGAGGCCGCAGCCCAGGCCGGCATCGCGCCGACCGAAGACTTCAACCGCGGCAACAACGAGGGCGTGGGCTACTTCGAAGTCAACCAGCGCAAGGGCCTGCGCTGGAACACCGCCAAGGCTTTCTTGCGCCCAACCTGCTACGGCCGGCCCAACTTCGAGATGTGGACCGGCTCGCAGGTGCAGCGCCTGAGCCTGAGCCGCATCGACGGCCACTTGCATTGCAGCGGTGCGACGGTGCAGACACCGCACGGCCCCGAGGTGGTGACGCTGAAGGAGGGCGGCGAGCTGCTGCTGGCCGCAGGCGCGATCGGCTCTCCGCAGATCCTGCAGCTCTCCGGCATCGGGCCGGGCGAGTTGCTGCAGGGCCTGGGAATCGACGTCAGGCAAGACCTGCCCGGCGTGGGCGCCAATCTGCAGGATCACTTGCAGATCCGCGCCGTCTTCAAGGTCCGCGGCGCGCACACGCTCAACACGCGCGCTGCGAGCCTCTGGGGCAAGGCCGGCATTGCGCTCGAATATGCGCTCAAGCGCAGCGGGCCGATGAGCATGGCGCCCTCGCAGCTGGGCGCTTTTGCCAAGAGCGACGCAGCGCTGGACTGGCCCGATCTGGAGTACCACGTGCAGCCGCTCTCGCTCGATGCCTTCGGCGAGCCGTTGCACGACTTCAATGCGTTCACGGCCAGCGTGTGCAATCTCAAGCCGACGAGCCGCGGCACGGTGCGGATCCGCTCGAATGACGCGTTAGCAGCGCCGGCCATCGCGCCCCACTACCTGAGCACCGAGGCCGACCGATCCGTCGCCGCCGCCAGCCTGCGGCTGACCCGCCGGATCGTGGCCCAACCGGCACTGGCGCGCTTTGCGCCCGAAGAGTTCAAGCCGGGCCCGCAGTACCAGAGCGACGAGGAGCTGGCCCGGCTCGCCGGCGACATCGCCACCACCATCTTCCACCCGGTGGGCACCTGCAAGATGGGCCGCGCGGACGATGAAACTGCCGTGGTGGACAGCCGCCTGCGGGTGCGCGGGGTGACGGGCCTGCGAGTGGTCGATGCCAGTGTGATGCCCACCATCACCAGTGGAAACACCAACTCGCCAACCCTGATGATTGCGGAGAAGGCGGCAGCATGGATGCGGTAAACCGAAATAGACGTTAGGGCGCAAGCGGCCTAGTCTCCTTGGACAACATGCCAAGAACGGAGACATCGATGAAGACGCATTCCCTCCTCGTCGCGCCCTTGCTCGCCCTGGCGGCCAGCACCGCGTTGGCGCAGACCGACCCGATCAAGATCCTCTTCGTCGGCAACAGCTACACCTTCGGTCGCGCGGATCCGGTGATGAGCTACAACGCCGCGAACGTGCACGACCTGACGGCGGCCTTCTACGCCGCCGATCCGTCCGGTGCCAATGCCTTCGAGCCCCATCCCTGGGGCGGCGTGCCGGGCATCTTCAAGGAGATGACCGACGAGGCCGGGCTCAACTACGACGTCTCGATCTCAGCCCGCAACGCGGCCACCTTGCGCGGCCAGTTCCTGGACACCGCCAGCAGCGCCTGGAAGCTGCGCGAGAACGTGGCCTCTCAGAACTGGGGCGTGGTCGTGCTGCAGGAGCAGAGCGACGCCGCGCTGCCCGCCGGCATGGGCAAGAACGCCAACCTGGCGCAAACGACCGCCTACGCCAACCAGTTCGAGAAGTTCATCCACAACGGTGCCGCGCAGTCCTACACCGAGACCCAGCTCTACGGCAGCCTCGCCGCCTGCGAGGCGACGGGCCTGTCAGCCGGCTCTTGCGGCACCAAGCGCAACATCGCCGCCAACCCCAACGCCAATCCCAACACCAAGGTCTACCTGACCGACACCTGGGCGCGGCCGGACATGGTCTATCCGCACCTGAACATCACGGACAGCACCAACACGCCGGACGGCGCGCCCGTGCCCGACGGCAGCGGCACCTATGCCACGCTGTACTACAACGCCCTGCAGGGCATGACGACCGACCTGCACAACTCCTTCGCCGCCATCGCCGCCGCCAACCCGGGCTTTGCCGGCGTGATCCCCGTCGGCGATGCCTTCCAGGCGGCCTTCAACGCTGGCCTGGTACAGACCAGCGGCTTCTACGATGCCAACGGCGTCTATGTGCCGCAGTCGGCCACCGGCCCCTTCGACCTCTGGTGGGAGGACGGCCTGCACGCGAGCAAGTACGGCTCCTACCTCGATGCGCTCGTCCAGTTCGGCACCATCACGGGCCTGAACCCGCTCTCGCTGGGCGCGAACGAAAAGGCGGCCAATGACCTGGGCATCGACAGCAACACCGCCCTGATGCTGGAGGACGTGGCCGCCTACCAGCTGGGCTTTGCCGCCGCCGTGCCCGAGCCCTCCACCTGGGCACTGCTGGCGGGCGGCATGGGCTTCATCGCCTGGCGCCGCCGCCGCGTCTGATCAGGAGGCCTTGAAGCGCTGCTCCAGCCAGGCGAGCAGGGTGCGCAGGGTCTGCGCCTCGCCGCCGGCGGGGCGGCCGGGGCGGCTGCTGTCGTTGGCGGCGTACAGGTCGATGTGCAGCCAGTCCTGTGCAGCCGGGATGAAGTACTCCAGGAACAGCGCCGCGTTGATCGCGCCGCCCTTGGGGCCCTTGCCGGTGTTGACGATGTCGGCGATGTCGCTGGCGATGCCCGGCTTGTAGGGCGCCCACAGCGGCATGTGCCACATCGGGTCTTCCATCAGCAGGGAGAGATCCACCAGCTCGCGTGCCAGCGTGGTGTCGCGTGTGAACAGGGCCGGCAGCTCGGGGCCCAGGGCCACGCGGGCCGCGCCGGTCAGCGTGGCCATGTCGATGATCAGCTCGGGGCGGCTTTCGGCCGCATAGGCCAGCGCGTCGCACAGGATGACGCGGCCTTCCGCATCGGTGTTGCCGATCTCGATGTGCAGGCCCGCGCGGGTCTTGAACACGTCGCCGGGGCGGTAGGCATTGCCTGCGATGGCGTTCTCCACCGCCGGGATCAGCAGCTGCAGGCGCACCGGCAGCTTGAAGGCCATCACCAGCGCGGCAAGGCCCAAGGCATTGGCGGCGCCACCCATGTCCTTCTTCATCTGGCGCATGCCGTCAGGGCTCTTGATGTCCAGGCCCCCACTGTCAAAGCACACGCCCTTGCCGACGAGCGTGAGCCGTGGGTGCTTGTCGCTGCCCCAGTTCAACTCGATCAGGCGCGGCGCGCGCGTGGCGGCGCGGCCCACGGCGTGGATGGCCGGGAAGTTCTTCTTCAGCAAGGCGTCGCCGACGATCTCCTTGAACTTGGCGCCATGCTGCTTGGCCACCACGGCCACGGCCTTGGACAGTTCCTCGGGGCCCAGATGCTCGGCCGGCGTGTTGACCAGGTCGCGCGTGGCCGCGATCACCGCCGCCTGCGCCAGGCCGCGCTCGGCTGCCGGGCCGGGCGGGAGGATCAGCGTGGCCGGCGCACGGCCGGCTGGCTTGTAGAGGTCGAAGCGGTAGCCACCCAGCTCCCAGGACAGCGCGGCGGCCTCCGGATCCAGCGCCAGCCCGTCGTCGGCCAGGCGGTATGGGCCCTCGGGCAGGGCCAGGGGCAGGGCAGACAGGGCAAAGGGCGAGTTGGCCCCGGCCACGCCGGCGAACACCCGGGCGAGCTTGCCATCAGCACCGGGCACGAGGGCGAAGCTGTGCTCGACCCCCTTGAAGCCCGTGGTCTCCAGCCAGCGGCGCGTGGCGGCAGGCAGCTTGGGGGCAAGGGCGGCGAAGCTGGCGCGATCCACCACGGTGACGGGTGTGGCGCCGGCGGCGGATTTCTTGAGCTGAACGGTCATGGGCACTCCAATAGCTAACTGCCGATTCTCACGCAAGCTAGCTGCAAAGATTTGTTGCAACTGGCCGTCAACCGGATGCAGGCGAGCGTCGTTCTACTGCTTACCGCGGGGGCAAGTCCCCTGACGGAGAGGAAAGAGACATGAAGATTCAGCACCGCACCGAGACACAACCGCGCCGCATGCCCCAGCTCGGCGCCAACGCCCAGACCGCTGATGGCGGCAAGGGCCGCAAGCACGAGGCTTTTGAAGGCTTTGCCGTCGGCTGTGACCGCCGCAGCATGGATCGCGCCCTTCGTCTCGATAGCAAGCGCTAACTTGCCACCCCTCACCCAGCGAATATGCTGGGCGGCCTATCGGCCTATATGCCAATCGGCGCTCGCCAGCGGCGAGCAAGCGCGCAGGCGCTTACTCGGTGCCGGCTCTCTCTCCCAAGGGGACGCCGATCATTGCCGGCCTGTGCCGGCAGTGACATCGGCTGAGGCCGGCCTTGGAAGCGGCCCGGCGCCCGGCCTGATTCAAACCTCCGAGCCCGCCAGGTTTTCCAGGGGTGCCAGCAGACGCTCCAGGTCTGTGGCGCTGAACTTGAGCATTTCGGCGCCATCGGCCCCCAGCACCCCTTCCGCCAGCGCGAGCTTGCGCTGTTGCAATTCCAGCATCCGCTCCTCGATGCTGCCGGCCACCACTAGGCTGTAGACGAACACCGGCTTATCCTGCCCGATGCGGTGGGCGCGTGCGCTGGCCTGGGCTTGCACGGCCGGGTTCCACCACGGATCGAAATGGATCACCGTGTCGGCCGCGGTCAGGTTCAGGCCCAGCCCGCCGGCCTTGAGGCTGGCCAGCAGGAGCGGCACCTCCAGCGCCTGGAAGCGCCTCACCACCTCGGCCCGCGCGGCCACCGGCGTGTCGCCGGTCAGCATCAGATGCGGCAGATCGACAAGCTCCGCCTCGATCAAGTCCAGCATCTCGGTGAACTGAGAGAACACGATCACGCGCCGCCCTTCCTCGATCAACTCCGGCAGCATCTCCATCAGCAGGCTGAGCTTGGCTCGCTCGGTTTCGCCATCGAAATCGGTCCCCTTGACCAGCCGCGGGTCGCAGCAGACCTGGCGCAACTTGAGCAAGGCATCGAGCACGGTGATCAGCGATCCCTCGAAACCCGCTCGCGCCAGCGCGCGCCGCACCTGCTTGTCGGCCGCCACGCGCACGCTCTCGTAGAGCTCGCGCTGCGCGCCGGACAGCTCCACGCGGCGCACGACCTCGGTCAGCGGCGGCAGCTCGGTCGCCACCTCGTCCTTGCGGCGGCGCAGCACGAAAGGGCGCACGCGGGCCGCCAGCAGCTCGGCACGCAAGCTCTCGCCGCCTTCCTCGATGGGCTTGCGCCAGCGGCGCTGGAAGCTGCGCGCATCACCCAGGAAACCCGGCATCAGGAAGTCGAGCTGCGCCCATAGCTCGCCCAGATGGTTCTCCAACGGCGTGCCGGTCAGGCACAGGCGATGCCGGGTCTCGATGCGGCGCACGGCACGCGCGGCGCGGCTGGCGGCGTTCTTGACAGTCTGGGCTTCGTCCAGGATCAGAAGATGCCAGCGTTGGCGCTTGAAGACGTCAAGATCGCGCCACAAGAGCGGATAACTGGTCAGTACAAGATCGGCGTTAGCGATTTCGTCAAAGCGGCGCGCGCGGTCGGGGCCTTGCAGCATCAGCACCTTCAGCGCCGGCGCCACGCGCTGCGCCTCGGCGGCCCAGTTGAACAGCAGCGAGCTGGGCAGCACGGCCAGGGCCGGGCGATCCAGCCGGCCAGCGAGCTTTTCGGTCAGCACATGGGCCAGGGTCTGGGCCGTCTTGCCCAGGCCCATGTCGTCGGCCAGGATGCCGGCCAGGCCTTGGGCGCGCAGGTATTGCAGCCAGGCCAGGCCGCTGAGCTGGTAGGGACGCAGCTCCACGCCCAGGCCTTGGGGCTGGGCGACGGGCGGCGGCGTGCCGGCGGCGATCAGGCGCTCGCCCAGGGCGCGCAGATCAGCATCGCCGAAGAACTGCCAGCCGGCGCGGCTGTCGAAACCGCGCAGCCGGGCGGCATCCCAATCGGACAGCTCGATCGGACCCTCGTGGATCTTCACCTCGGTCAGCAGATCAACCATGGCGCCCACCACCTGCTTGAGCGGCTCGGCGCGCGCATGGATGCGCCGGCCACCGGGTGCGTGCAGCAGGATCACGGCGCTGTCGTCGATGGCGGCGATGGACTCGGCCGAGAGCCAGCGCCCGTCGCGGCGCAGCAGATCGGCCACCAGCGGCGCCAGATCGAGCGTCTCACCCTCGATCTCCAGGCCCAGGCTCAGGAGCCAGGAGCCGCGCCGCCGCGGGGCCGAGAGGCGTTCGATATGGACCTGCCAGCCCTCGGCCGGCACCGGGTAATGGGCAAAGCCCGGCGCCACTTCCACACGCCAGCCGGCGCGCTCCAGCAGCGGCACCTGCTCCAGCCAGAAGGCGCTGAAGAAGGCTTCCTGCGGCAGCGTCCACAAGCCGGCCAAGGCCGGCGCCTGCGCCGGTTCCCGCCATTGCAGGAGATCGGCCTCGAAGGCCAGCAGGCCGCTGGCCCAGAGCGCGTCGCGCGCATCGGCCTCGGCTGAGAAATCGCGGCTGAAGTCCTGCTCGAATTGCGGCCGGCTCAGCAGTGTGCGAGGTGCGCCCGCCTCGAACAGCAAGGGGCCCGCAGGCGCGCGGTAGGTCCAGTCCACCTGGGCAATCGTCACCCGATCGCCACGCGGGCCGAGGGCGCCGTGGGGCGCGAGACCCAGCAGGCCATCGCCACGCGAGAGCGTGCGCAGGCGCAGGCGGGGTTCGAAACGGGCGGCGGGCGACATCTGCATCGCCTCCATTGTCGGGGCCCACCTACTTGCGGCATGGTCAAGCGCCGACCTAACCTCCAAAATGTGCGCAACACGAAGGGAGAGCTGCATGCGCAGTGCCAGACGATTGACGGCCTTTGCCTCCGGCCTGCTGCTGTATAGCGGCGCGATGTGGCTGGGCTGGATGCTGCTGGACGGCTGGCTGCAGCAGATCGTGCGGCCGTATTTCACCTCCTACGCCAACCGGCTGATGAGCTGCGCGGGCGGCGTGGCGGCGCTGATCTTCGTGATTGCCGTGGTCTGGTGCTTCCTGACCGTGCGGGTGCCGCCGGGCGGCCGCCGGCCCACGACGCCCTGGCTGCTGGCCGGCATCGGGACGGCTGCGATGGCTTGCCTGCTGGCAGGCGTGTTCCGCCTGGCCCTGGTGCGAAGCGAGACCACGCTGACCGTGGTGGACATGCTGCTGCTGCCCACCACGCCACCACTGTGGGGGCCGCTCAACGGCCTGGCCGTGCTGGCCGGTGCGCTGGTGGCTGGCATGCTGGCGCGCCGCCTGGCACCACCCTCGCGCCGATCCCGGGTCGGCCTGCAGGCCGCGCGCGCCTGAGACACTGCAGGACATCGCCCAAGACCTTGCCTCCCGCCTGTGCCCGCGCTGCGAGCGCGCGGCCTGCCTGTGCGCGCTGCTGCCTGCCGCGGCGCTGCCGCATGCCGTTGAGTTGCTGATCGTGCAAGACCCGCAGGAGCGGCTGCAGGCCAAGGGCACGGCGCCGCTGCTGCGGCTGGGGCTGCAGCATTGCGAGGTGCAGGCCGGCGAGCAATTCGACCCGGCGGCGCTGCGCAGCGAGCGGCATTCGCTGCTGCTCTACCCGGCCGCGCCGGGCGAAGCCGGGCTCGCTGCCGAGCCGCTGCCGCCGCCCGAGCGCCTGCGCCTGATCGTGCTGGACGGCACCTGGCGCAAAAGCCGCAAGCTGCTGCACCAGAACCCCTGGCTGGCGGCCTTGCCGCGCTTCTCACTCCAGCCCGCCGAACCTGCCCGTTATGGCGCGCTGCGCCGGGCCCAGCGACCGGGCCAGCTCTCGACGCTGGAGGCTGCGCTGCGGGCCTTGGAGCAGCTGGAAGGGCCGCGCTTCGAGCCCCTGTGGCAGGCTTTCGAGCGCTTCATGGTTTCGATGCGCCGTCAGGTGGACTGATCGTCCGTTCGCACCACGCGCGGCGCGCCGCTGTGCACGCCCGCCATGTCGAGCACGTCCTCGATCAGCGCCAGCAGCTGCCGGCCCGCCGTCTCCACGTGGTCCAGGCGCTCGGCCTGCAGCGGGCGCAGCGGCTCGCTCGCCTCCGCGCGCATCAGCTGCGCAAAGCCCAGCACCGCATTGAGCGGTGTGCGCAGCTCATGGCTGACACGGGCCAGGAACTCGCCCTGCGTGCGCTTGAGCTGGGCCAGCTCCTCGGCCTCGTGATGGTGGGTCACGTCCACGTTGACGCCCACGCGGTGCAGAAAACGCCCCCGCGGATCGCGCACAGGCCGGCCCACGGCCAGAATCCAGCGCACGTTGCCATCGGGCCAGATCACCCGGAAGCGCCGCGTCACCGAGCGCTCGGCGGCAGGCGCACTGTCGGACGACGTGCGCGGGCTCCAATCGTCCGGGTGCATGGTGCTGAACAGCAGCTCGTCGGGCTGGCGCGAGTCGTCGGGAGAGAGGCCGCGCAGCCGATACATCTGCGGGTTCCAGTAGGTCGGCGCGCCGTCGCCCCAGGGCACCACGTCACCCTCGCGGGCGCGCGACCAGTTGCTGCGGCGGAACAGGCCGATGCCTGCCAATTCCAGCGATTGCTGGAAGCCCTCGCTGTCCTCCAGCCGCTCGGGCCGGGCATCGCTCCACCAGAGCAGCGCACCGTCGGCGCAGGCGATGGACTGGCCGCGAAACCAGGGGCCGCGCTCGCCCCAGCCGGCGCCGAGATCCCAGCGGCGCTCGCGCGCATCCGCCTCGGCCAGCACGCGCGGCGCCAACGCCTGCCAGCGCAGCGGCAGCTCGCCCGCGCTCAGGCCCCGCTGCAGCGCCCAGCGCTGCGCTGCAGCGTTGGCCTCGCAGTGCAGGCCGCCATCCATGCGCCGCACGCGCAAGGCTGGCTGCAAGGCCCGTTGCCAGATCGCTTCCAATGTCCACCCTCCGTCGAGGCGCCAAGAATCCGGCCAGCGCCCGGGCAGGCGCTTGACCGGCGTCAAGCCGCCCAAGCCAGCTAAGCTTGAGCACATGCGGCTTCCTTCATTCCAGCACCTGATCGTTGCCCTGATCTTGCTGATCGGCTGGGCCCCCGCCTGCCCTGCGCAGGAACTCGTGCCCAAGCGCCTGAGCGAGCATGTATGGATCTTCGAAGGTGCTTCGGCCCTGGGCACGCGGGAGAACCACAACTTCATCTCCAACGCCGGCCTGATCATCGGGCCCGAGGGCGCGGTGCTGGTCGATGCACTCGGCTCGCCGGCTGCGGCGCGCGCGGCGCTGGACGCCATCAGGAAGCTCACCGACAAGCCGCTGACCCACGTGATTCTCACGCACTATCACGCGGACCACGTCTACGGCCTGCAAGTCTTCAAGGCTGCGGGCGCCACCATCGTTGCGCATCAATTGGGGCGCGAGTACCTCTACAGCGCCACCGCCGCGCAGCGCCTGCAGGCCAGCATCGAGGCGGGCCTGGTAGAAGCCGACACGCACCTCGTGCCTGCCGATGTGTGGATCGACGGCGAGACGAGGCTGCACGTCGCGGGCCTGGATCTGCTGCTCCTGCCCGTCGGGCCGGCGCACACGCGCGAAGACCTCGCCGTCTGGCTGGCCAGCGACCGGCTGATCTTTGCCGGCGACCTTGTCTTCAGCCGCCGCATCCCCTACGTGGGCGAGGCCGATAGCGCGCATTGGATCGCCTCGCTCGACAAGCTGCTGGCGTGGCCCGCGCGCATCATCGTGCCCGGCCACGGCCCAGCCTCCACCGAGGCGCAGGCCGACCTGCTGCAAACGCGCGACTACCTCGCCTACCTGCGCGCCACCATGGGCCGCGCCGCCCGCGACATGACCGATTTCGACGAGGCCTACGCCGCCACCGACTGGTCGCGCTTCGAGGCGCTGCCGCTGTTCAAGGCGGCCAATCGCATGAATGCGTACAACACGTATTTGCTGATGGAGGCGCAGGAGAAGTAGCTCGGGCTCAGGGCACCACGGTCCTGCGTTCGAGCCCTCGTGGCGCGCTCGCCGCCAGGCAGCCCATGCCCTCCAGCGCAGCCTCCACGGCCGCGTCCAGCGGCGTGTGCGGCTCCTGGCCAAGCACGCTCAGCAGGCGGCCATTGCTCATGTGGACCGACTCGCTCCACAAATACTTCATCTCACGCAGCTCGCGCAAGGTGGGCACCACGGGCGAGGCCAGCATGGTCAGCCACCAGGGGAAGGCGCGCAACTTGGGCACGATGCCGCTGCGGCGCGCCACGACGCGCTGAATGGCCTCCGCCATCTGCAGGCCATCGGCGTCCCAATGGCCGGCCATGTGGAAGCTGGCGAAGGGTGCCAGGGTGTCGCGGCATTCGAGCAGCTGGACCATGGTGCGGGCCACATCAGGCAGGTAGGACCATTGATGGCCGACGCCGCGCTTGCCTGGAAGGCTGACCGCAGTCACCGGCTGGCCCGGCTTGACCAGGCCTTGCGAGAACCAGTTGTTGCCCGCCTTCGGGCCGAAGAAGTCGCCGGCGCGCACGACGATCACGCGGCAGCCTTGGCTCGCGGCGGCCTGCAGCCGACGCTCCATTTCCACGCGGATCGCACCCTTGCGGGTCAGCGGGCGCTGCGGCGCGTCTTCGTGCAGCAGCGGGAAGGCATCGGGCCCGTAGTTGTAGACGGTGCCGGGCAGCACGATGGTGGCGCCCTGCGCCTGCGCGGCGGCGATGGTGTTGTCGATCATGGGCATCACCAGCTCGGCCCAACGCCGGTAGCCGGGCGGGTTGACCGCATGCACGATGACCGAGCAGCCGGCAGCGGCGGCCATGACCTCGTCACGGTTCATGGCATCGCCGCGCAGCCAGGTGATGCCGTCGCGATATTCGGTCGCCGCCGCGAGGCCGCGCTTGAGTGCATGCACCTGCCAGCCTGCCTCGCGCAGTTGCCGTGCCACTTCGCCGCCGATGCCGCCTGTGGCGCCGAGAACCAGCGCCTTCTTCTTGCTTGCCATCTTGAATCTCCAAAACGAGTTGCGATGGCCGAAGTCTGAACGTCGGCGGTCTGATATGGAATTGCCGAGCATGAGCTATCGGCTATACATTTATGCATGGATGACACCGATGCCGGCTGGGAGCTCTACCGCTCTTTCCTGGGCGTGCTGCAGCACGGCTCGCTGTCGGGCGCGGCGCGTGCCCTAGGCGTGGCGCAGCCGACGGTGGGCCGCCATGTCGCTGCACTTGAAAAGGCGCTGGGCCTGGCGCTCTTCACCCGCTCGCAGCTCGGCCTGACACCCACCGAGGCGGCGCTGGAGCTGCAACCTCATGCCGAGGCCATGCGCGCTTCGGTCGCCGCGCTCAAGCGTGCCGCCGAGAGCCACGGCGAGGGCGTCAAGGGCACGGTGCGGGTGACGGCGAGCGAGGTGGTCGGCGTCGAAGTCCTGCCGCCCATCGTCGCCCAGCTGCAGCGGGATCATCCCGGCCTGAAGGTGGAACTGGTGCTGAGCAACCGCGTGCAGGATCTGCTGCGCCGCGAGGCCGACATCGCCGTGCGCATGACGGAGCCCAGACAGGACCTGCTGATCGCGCGGCACGTGGGCGCCGTGCCGGTGGGCCTGCACGCGCACAAGGACTATCTGCACAAGCGCGGCACGCCGACCCGCATTGCTGAACTCTCAGCGCACGCACTGATCGGGTTTGATGAAGAGACGCCATATCTGCGCGCAGCGCGCAAAGCCTTTCCGCTCTGGCGGCGCGAAGCGTTTGCGCTGCGCTGCGACAGCGACCTGGCACAGCTGGCCCTGATTCGCGCCGGCGCCGGCATCGGCGTGTGCCAGGTGCCACTGGCACGGCGCGATCCCAAGCTCGTGCGCCTGCTGCCCGAGCACTTCGAGATCGGCCTGCAGACCTGGCTGGCCATGCACGAGGATCTGCGTCACAGCCCGCGCTGCAGGCTCACGTTTGACGCGCTGCTGCGCGGGCTGCAAAGTCACGTCTCCCAGGCCCCCTGCTGAGCCCCTCTGGGGCAATCAGCCCCTGCCATGCAGAGGTCACTGCCTTCTGCTACCGTGCGCCTCCGATTGAAGAGGATTCCATGGCCCAGCTCGCCAACGCCGACCTCCTTGGCATCCGCCGAGGGATTGAGAAAGAAAGCCTGCGTGCCCTGCCCGGCGGCAGTCTTGCGCTCACGCCACACCCGCTGGCCCTGGGCGCGGCGCTGACGCATCCCTTCATCACGACGGACTACAGCGAATCACAGCTGGAGCTGATCACCGGCGTGCATGCCGGCGTGGAGGGCGCGCTGGCCGAGCTGACCGAGGTGCACCAGGCCGTCTATCACGCGCTGGCCGCGCAAGGCCCGGAGCGGCTGTGGGTCAGCTCCATGCCCTGCGGCCTGCCGACCGACGAGACGATTCCGATCGGCCGCTACGGCAACTCCAACATCGGCCGCGCCAAGAGCGTCTACCGCATGGGCCTGGGCCAGCGTTACGGCCGGCGCATGCAGACCATCTCGGGCATCCACTACAACTGGTCGCTGCCCGGCGTGACGAGCGAAGAGTACTTCGGCCTGATTCGCAACTTCCGCCGCCACAGCTTCCTGCTGCTCTATCTCTTTGGCGCGTCGCCGGCGCTGTGTTCGAGCTTCGTCGCCGGCCGCGGGCATGAGCTGCTGCCGCTGGGCTCCAACGGCCAGGTCCACACCTTCCACATGCCGCACGCCACCTCACTGCGCATGGGCCGTCTCGGTTACCAGAGCGACGCGCAATCCTTGCTGGCGGTCAGCTACAACAATCTGGAGAGCTACGCCGCTTCGCTCGAAGGCGCGCTGACGCATCCCTACGGCCCCTACGAAGCCATCGGCATCCGCAACCCGGGCGGCGACTACAACCAGCTCTCCACCGGCCTGCTGCAGATCGAGAACGAGTTCTACGGCACCATCCGCCCCAAGCGCGTGATCCGCTCGGGCGAGCGCCCGCTGCATGCGCTGCGCGAGCGCGGCGTCGAATACGTGGAAGTGCGCTGCATGGACCTCGATCCCTTCGAGCCCGTGGGCATCAACGCGCAGACCATGCGCTTCATCGACACCTTCCTGCTGCACTGCCTGACCACCGACAGCCCGCCCGATACGCCCGAGGAAATCGCAGCCCTGGCGCGCAACCAGCACCGCACCGCCGCGCGCGGACGCGAGAAGGATCTGCAGCTCGAATACGGCACCCGCACGCGCAGCCTGGTGGACTGGGGTTCCGAGCTGCTGCGCGAATGCGAGCCCATGGCCGCCGCGCTCGATGCCGCGCATGGCGGCAGCGCCTATGGCGAGGCGCTGATGGAAGCACGCCGCCGCATGATCAAGCCCGAGCTGACGCCCTCGGCCCGCGTGCTTGAGGCGATGAAGCAGGGCTATGGCAACTCGCACGTGCGCTTCGTGCAGGCGAGTTCTGAAACCACGCGCGAGCAGCTGATGGCGCTGCCCTTCAGTGCCGAGCAGGCTGCGCGTTATGCCGCCCTGGCCGAGAAGTCCCTGGCCGAGCAGGCGCGCATCGAAGCGGCGGACACGCTGGACTTCGAGGCCTTCCGCCAGCGTTACGTGGCCCCCGAAGCCCTCGACGTTTGAGCTTCAACCGGCCGGCTTGACAGGCGGCGTCGGCTGCCCCTCCACGCTCTGGATGGACGAATCCAGGCAGGCCCAGGCCGGCGCGCTGGCGCTCCAGATATTGGCCGCCGGCTTGATCGAGGATGCATCGTCCAAGGTGCCGATGCGCACCACGGTGAAGCCCGCGCGGCCGCTGGAATCGGCGAAGAGATGGCAGCCGCATTGCGGGCAGAAGCGGCGCGTGACCTGGTTGCCGCTCTCGGCCGTGCTCGTGAAGGCCGTCGTGCTGCCGATGATCTCCAAGGCGCCGCTCGGAAAGATCGCGTTGACCGTGCCGTTGCCGGCGATGTGCTGGCAATCGCGGCACCAGCAGATGCGCGACATCACGGGTTCGGCCGTCAGCCGATAACGTACTTGGCCGCAGAGGCAGCCGCCGGTTCTTTCTTGTTCAACCATGATGCTTCAACTCGCCTTCCTTGAGTGGGCTTCCAGCATGGCCGCCATGCGCTGCTGGATCAGGTTGATCGCCTTGAGCGGGCGGATCATCACCTTGAACTCGACGATTGTGCCGTCCTCGTTCCAGCGGATGATGTCCACGCCGTTGACGAGGATGTCGTCGATCTCGGTCTCGAATTCCAGCATGGCCTCGGTGCTGCCGACGATATCGCGCACGTAGCGGAAGCTCGGGTTGCCCAAGACCTGCAAGGCCGCGCCCAGATACATCGCCGTGATCTGCTTGCCCTGCTGCGGCTTGTGCACCAGCGGCGAGAAGAACACGGCCTCTTCATCGAGCAGCGTGTCGAGGCCGCGCGGGTCGCGCGTGCGAACCAGCGCGTGCCAGGCTGCGAGCGCTCATGGCTTAAGGTAGGCGAAGCCTTCCCGCTGCTGCAGCCGCGCCACGCGCACCACGCCCGAGGGCGTGAAGCTCGCGTCCATGACGAACTGCGACTTGTCGAGCTTGCGGTTCTTCAGCGTGATCTCGCAGACCTCGAAGACGACGCCGCGTGCCACCAGCGCAGAGACCAGGGAGGCGTAGTCGATGTCCGGGTTCTTCGCATCCTTGGCGCCTTCCATCAGGAAGTCCACGCCCTCGGCATGGCTCACGGCAATGATCTTCGTATCGGGCGCCGTATCGAGGTGATTGCGGATGTTGCGCAGGCCCTTGGTGGCTTGCGCGGCGGTATTGTCGAAGTGGTAGACGACCTTGTCGCCGCCCGTGGCTGCGGCGGCTTGCGCGCTGCCCGCCAGTGCGGGGGCGGCGAGGGCGCCGGCGATCAGGGCGGTGCGGCGGGTGGCGTTGCTCATCAAAGTCTCCGTTTTTTCAGGGAAGTCTCAACTCTGCCAGCTTCCAGTTGAACATGCCGTCACGATGGAATACGAGCTGGATCGGATCTTCATCGTTCGCGCCTTCGGCCGGGCGCAGGCTGACGACGAAGCGGTTGAGGCTTTCGTAATGGCTGTTGGCGCGCAGCTGCTCCTGCCCGGCGCTCGTCGCGTGCCAGACCGCGCCTTGCGGCCGCTGGCTGCGCAGCAGGCTGGCCACGGCGTCGGGCGTGATCACGGCGTCGATCATGGGGCCGAGCAGGGCGCCGGCCACGGCGGCACCCAGAGCACGGGCACGCGAGCCGGCGTGCCCATCGTCGGAGCGCGCCACGCGCTCCAGCAGGTTCAGGCGCACGCTCTCGCGCAGCTCGGAGAAGTCGACCATGTCGTTGAGCCGCTCGGCATCGCCGGCCCGCGCCGCATCGCGCAGCTCATGCAGGGCCAGCCAGGGCGTGGCCAGCCAGCATCCGAGCACCAGGGCGAGCACGCCGCCGATCAGGAGTTTTCTCATGCGGAAGCCAGCGCGGCCAACGCTTCGGCGATGACGGCCTCCTCGGCCAGCTTGCGCACCGGCGCGCCGGCCAGCGCGGCTGCGCCCTCGGTCTTGAGCCGCGCCACCCACTGGCCGGCATCGCGGCCGGACTCGAAGGCCTCGCTCTGCAGCAGCGGGCCGCCGTCGGCGGCATTGAGCTTGAAGTAGAACTTGCCGTCAGCCTCGCGGTATTGCTTGAAGAGCGGCACGGCGGCCTTGTCCTTCCGGGCGCTAACGCCTTGTTCAAGCGGCGCCGCAAAGCTGCGCAGGCCCACGGCCTCGCGCGCACGGGCCAGCAGCGGGCCGGCGATGGCGCGGGCCTTGACGGCGCCACGCTGCAGGATGGCTTCCAGCTCCGCCGGGTTGGCCATCAGCGCCTCGTACTTGGCGCGCATGGGGCCGATCTGGCCTTCGATCTGGTCGAACAGGCGCTGCTTGGCCTCGCCCCAGGCCAGGCCGGCGCGCAGCTCGGCGCGGAAGGCGGCGCGCTGCTCGGGCGTGGCAAAGGCATCGAAGATCGTGACCAGGGCCTGGCCTTCGGGCTCCTTGGGCTCGCCGGGCAATCTGGAGTCCGTGACGATGCGGGCGATGGCTTCCTTCAGCGCCTTGGCACCGCCCTGGAAGAGCGGGATGGAGTTGTCGTAGCTCTTGCTCATCTTGCGGCCGTCCAGGCCCGGCAGCAGCTCCATCTCGGCCTCCACTTCAGCCTCGGGCAGCACGAACAGCTCCTCGCCGGGCGTGCAGAACAGGTGGTTGAAGCGCTGCGCCAAGTCGCGCGCCATCTCGATGTGCTGGACCTGGTCCTTGCCCACGGGCACGCGCTGGGCGTTGAACATCAGGATGTCGGCGGCCATCAGGATGGGGTAGCTGAACAGGCCCATACTGATGCCGGCATCGGCGTCTTCGCCCGCGGCCAGGTTGGCATCGACCGAGGCCTTGTAGGCATGGGCGCGGTTCATCTGCCCCTTGGCAGTGACGCAGGTCAGCAACCAGGTCAGCTCCGGGATCTCGGGGATGTCGCTCTGGCGGTAGATGAAGGTGCGCTCTGGGTCCAGGCCCGCGGCGATCCAGGTGGCGGTGATCTCCAGCCGCGAGCGCGCCACGCGGGCCGGGTCATCACACTTGATGAGTGCGTGGTAGTCGGCCATGAAGTAAAAACTCTCCACGCCGGATTCACGGCTGGCAGCGATGGCAGGGCGGATCGCGCCTACATAATTGCCAAGATGCAGGGTGCCGGTGGTGGTGATGCCGGTCAGGACGCGCTGGGTCATGGTGGTCAGGGTTGCGACGGCTGGACAAGCCGCCATTGTCCAGCACTCTCGCAAACAGAAGGCCACCCGGGGAAAGCCTCCACGCAATGAACGCCTTGATGTTCATGGGCGCCAGCTTCTACTCGATGCTCGGCGTTGCCCTGCTCCTGCTGTGGCGGCAAGACCGCCAGCATCTGCATGTGCGGGCCTGGGGCTGGAGCTGGTTCCTGCTGGGCCTGGGGCTCATCATCGGCCCGGCCTTCCAGGATGCCCTGCCTCGGGGACCGCTGCGCGATCTGCAATCGCTGGCGGCCTCCACCGCGCTGATGGGCTCGATGTTCCTGCAGATCAGCGGGACCTTCATCTACCGCGGGCAGCAGCTGAGCCCGCGCATCTCCTGGCCGATCTTCCTCATCGCCATGCTGGCGCTGGCCGCCGTCGGCTCGCGCGACTACCGCTCCGGCCTGGTGTTGGGCGCCACGCTGCTGTGCCTCGGTTCGTTCGGCTGCGCAGCCTTGATGTGGAGAGACGGGAACAAGGCCGAGCATTTCGTGGCCCTGTGCTTCGTGGCCTCGGGCCTGACGCATGCCAGCGGCCCCCTGCTCGACGAGTATGGCCGCTCGCCCATCACCTACACCGTTGGCCTGTACGTGCAGACGGTGATCTCGCTGAGCCTGATCCTGCTGTCGGTGGCGCGCGCGCACCGCGAGGTGCGGCGCCAGAGCGCGCGTTTCAGCACCCTGGCCGAGCAGTCGCTGCAGGGCCTGGCCGTGCTGCAGGACTACCGCATCGTCTATGCCAACCCGGCGGCGCTGCAGATGTTCGGCTTCAAGGATCGCGCCGGCGCCGAGATCTCGATGCTGGACGACCTGGTGCCCGAGCAGCTGCGTGGCGACGCCCAGGCGCGCCACCGCGCGGTGCTGGCCGACCCCCAGGCGCATATCGAATGGGAAGCCGCAAGGCTGCGGCGCGATGGCCGCGAGCTGCATGTGCGCGGCCTGTCCAGCCATCTCGACTGGGACGGCTCGCCGGCCGAGCTGATCATGATGATCGACGACACCTCGCGCCAGCGCACGGCCGAGGCGCTGCGCCGCCAGGCCCTGCACGACGAGCTGACCGACCTGCCCAACCGCAACTACGCGGTGCAGCGCCTGCGCGAGCTGAGCAGCTTCGAGGGCCCGCCGGGTCCTGCGCCTTTCGCCCTGCATTCCATCGACCTGGACCGCTTCCAGCTCATCAACGAGAGCCTGGGCCACGAGGTGGGCGATGCGCTGCTGCACGCCATCGCGCGCCGCTTCGACCTGCAGCTGCCCGCGGGCTGCGTGCTGGCGCGCCTGGGCGAGGACCAGTTCATCGTCATCCAGGAAGGCGCAGGCAACGCGGCCGAGGCCGAGGTCGTGGTGCAGGCCTTGCTGGCCCTGCTGGACAAGCCCTTTGGCGTGGCCGGCACCGAGCTGTATGTCCACGTCTCCATCGGTGTGGCCCTGTTCCCGGCCGATGCGCAGGACGCGGCCGGCCTGCTGCGCGCGGCCGACAGCGCCATGCACCGCGCCAAGCACAAGGTCGGCGCGGCCCATGTGTTCTTCGACCGCGCGATAGACGGCATCAACCGCGCGCGCCTGGAGGCCGAGCATTCGCTGGGCCGCGCCATCGCGGCGCGCGAGTTCGTGCTGGAGTACCAGCCCAAGTTCGAGGCCGGCAGCCGGCGCCTGTGCGGCATGGAGGCCCTGGTGCGCTGGGAGCGGCCGGGCCTGGGCCGCGTCAACCCCGCCGACTTCATCCCCGCAGCCGAGCGCACCGGCCAGATCAAGGCCCTGGGCGAGCTGGTGCTGGAGCTGGCCTGCGCCCAGCTGGCCGATTGGAGCCACCGCCTGGATCGCGTGCCGCCGATGGCCGTGAACGTCTCGCCCGTGCAGTTCGATGACGCCGGCTTTGCTGCGCGCCTCCTGCAGCGGCTCCAAGCGCTGCAGCTGCCGCCCGGCCTGCTGGAGATCGAGATCACCGAGACCGCCGCCATCGGCCAGATGGCCCGCGTGCTACCGCAGCTGCGGGCCCTGCGCGCGCAAGGCGTGCTGTGCGCGCTGGACGACTTCGGCACCGGCCAGTCCTCGCTGACCGTGCTGCGCCAGCTGCCCATCGCCATCATCAAGCTCGACCGCAGCATGATCGCGCCGCTGCCCGAGCCGGGCGCCGCGGCCGTGGTCTCGGCCACCTGCACGCTGGGCCGCTCGCTCAATCTGGAGATCGTGGCCGAGGGCGTGGAAACCGAGGCCCAGGCCCGCGCGGCCGAGGGCCTGGGCTGCACACAACTGCAGGGTTACTTGCTCGGCAAGCCGATGCCGGCAGCTGACATCGAGCGCCTGCTGCCTGCGCCCATCGGCGCGCCTCTCAGCGCGCCATGAGCTCGCCCAGGCGCACCGCACCCGCCGGCTTCCAGGCCGGGTTGAAGGCCACCGGCCAATCCTTGGGGAACAGCATCACCACCGTGGAGCCCAGCAGGAAGCGGCCCATCTCGTCACCCTGCTTGAGCACGATGTTCTGGCCCGCATAAGACCATTCGCGCAGATTGCCCGGCCGCGGCGGATTGACCTGGCCATGCCAGACGGTGGCCATGCTGCCGACGATGGTGGCGCCAACCAGCACCATCACCCAAGGGCCGCGCTCGCCCTCGAAGACGCAGACCACGCGCTCGTTGCGCGCGAACAGCCCTGGCACGCCGCGCGCCGTCACCGGGTTGACCGAGAACAGCTCGCCCGGCACATGGATCATGCGCGTGAGCCGGCCCTCGCAAGGCATGTGGATGCGGTGGTAGTCGCGCGGGCTCAGGTAGAGGTTGGCGAAGGCGCCGTCCTTGAACTTCCCGGCCAGCTGCGCGTCACCGCCGACGAGTGCGGTGGTCGAAAAGAAATGGCCCTTGGCCTGGAAGATCTGATCACCCGCAATGCGCCCGAACTGGCTGATCGCACCGTCCACCGGGCAGACCAGCGGCGCATGGGCCAGCGGCCGCGCATCAACCTTGAGCGCACGGGTGAAGAAGTCGTTGAAGGTGGCGTACTTCGTGATGTCGCCTTCAGCCGCCTCCGCCATGTTCACGCCGTAGCGGGCCACGAAGCGGCGGATGGTGCCGGTGGTGACCGCGCCCAGCCGCGCTGACGCGAGCTTGCCGGCCAGCAGGGTCATGACCCGCTTGGGCATCAGGTACTGCGGCAGGACTTGGAGGCGGTCGGACAAGGGAATTCCAGTGATCTTCGGGGGTCGGGAATTCTAGGGCGAAGCGCCAAGCAGGCACAGGCGCAACGATGGGCGTTGGGACTTTCCCGCAACCGGGTGCCTGCCTGCCCTGCCGCAGCGCCCGGCGCTGCTATGGTTCGCCGGCCTTCAAGGGAGAGTCCAACATGAGTTCACCAACGACCCAGGATCCCGTCGTCCTGTCATCTGCCCGCTGGTTCTGGTGGATTGCCGGGCTGTCGCTCGTCAACACGGTGATGTTCCATGCCGGCAGCGACACCAACTTCGTCATCGGCCTGGGCCTGACCACCCTGACCAATGTGATGTTCGCGCAGCAGGTCGGCCTGGCCGTCGCGATTGCGGTCGTCACTATCGGCTTCTACTTCTTCATCGGCCTGCAGGCGCAGCGGGAGCGGCTCTGGGCCTTCTACGTGGGCGGTGCCGTCTATGTGCTGGACGCGCTGATCTACGTTCGCTTTGAAGACTGGATGCCGGTGGCTTTCCACGCCCTGGCCTGCTTCTACATCGCCAAGGGCGCAATGCGGCTGCGCGAGCGAGGCAGCGAGCAGGGCACCGCTCAGGCCTAACGCCATCCTCGCGCGCAGCGGGCCTGCCTATGGTCTACTTTGGGCCGAGGAGCCCTGCCGTGAAAACTTTTTTCTTCACCCTCTCCTTGGCGCTCGCTTGCGCCGCCGCGCTGGCGCAAGACGTCACGCGCACGCCCTTGCCCGCCGGCCATCCCGTCGTCGGCACCTGGCGCATCGAGCTGCCCGACCAGAAATGCTTCGAGAGCTACCAGATCCGCGCCGACGGCACAGTGCGGGTCAGCAGCGGCGCCGAGGTGTCCGAATCCATCTACGAGATTTCGGCCGAGCCCACGGCCGCCGGCTTCTACAAATGGACGGACAAGATCGTCAAGGACAACGGCAAGCCCGATTGCGGCGGTGATGTGATGGAGATCGGCCACGTGTCCATCAACTTCATCGCCATGCACCGCAACGGCCGCATGTTCCTGCTGTGTGACCGCGAGGATCTGGAGGCGTGCATCGGGCCGTTTGTGAGGCAGGAGGAGCTTTGAGGCGCTGGTCCTTGCCCTCTGGCAAGGACGTGATGATCTTGCGCATTGAACCAAGCCGCCAAGCGCAAGATCGCGCGTTTCCCGCTCGACGTTATGTTCTAGCTCACGGCGCCCGAGAAGGCCGAGGTGATCACAGCTTGTGACCACCTCCAGCGCCTCAAGTTCTCCAGAACTCTGCCTTACGCCTTCACCGAGCAGGGCGCCATCCAGGCCGCCAACGTGCTCGCTTCGCCACAGGCCGTCGAGGGCGTCGGCCAGTCCGCAGGGACTGGCCTCGGTCCCATGTCAGGGATACAGGCCGCGCTCCTCACGCGCCTCCAGCACTCGCGTGCAAGCCACCACGAAGGCGGCCGTGCGCAGCGAGATCTTGTGCTGCTCGGCCGTCTCCCAGATACCCTTGAAGGCGCCGGTGATGATCTTGTCAAGGCGCACGTTGATCTCGTCTTCGGTCCAGAAGAAGGACGAGAAGTCCTGCACCCATTCGAAGTAGGAGACCGTCACGCCGCCGGAGTTGGCGATCACGTCGGGCACGACGCGGATGCCGCGGTCGGCGAGCACGGCGTCGCCGTCAGGCGTGGTCGGGCCGTTGGCGCCTTCGAGCACGATCTTGGTGGAGATACGCTGGGCGCGCGCGGCGGTGATCTGGCCTTCGAGGGCGGCTGGGATCAGCACGTCGCTCTTCACGTCCCAGAAGTTCTCGTTGTCGATCTTGTCCGCGCCCTTGAAGCCGCCCACGCCGCCGGTCTTGGCGAGGTGGTCGAGCAGGTCGGCCATATCCATGCCGTTCTCGTTCAGGATGGTGCCGGTGTGGTCCTGCACGGCGACGATCTTGGCGCCGGCGGCGGCGAACAGCTTGGCTGCGATGGAGCCCACGTTGCCAAAGCCCTGCACGGCCACGCGCGCGCCTTCCATGGGCACGCCGATGCGGCGCATGGTCTCGCGGCCGATCACGAACACGCCGCGGCCGGTGGCGGCCACGCGGCCCAGCGAGCCGCCCAGCGGGATCGGCTTGCCGGTGACGACGCCCGTGGCGGTGGCGCCATGGTTCATCGAGTACGTGTCCATCATCCAGGCCATGATCTGGCCGTTGGTGTTCACGTCAGGCGCGGGGATGTCCTGCTGCGGGCCGATGATGATGCCGATCTCGCTCGTGTAGCGGCGGGTGATGCGCTCCAGCTCCTTGATGGAGACGCTCTTGGGGTCGAAGCGGATGCCGCCCTTGGCGCCGCCGTAGGGCAGGTTCACCGCGGCGTTCTTGATCGTCATCCAGGCCGACAGGGCCATCACTTCTTCCAGCGTCACGTCGGGGTGGTAGCGCACGCCGCCCTTGCCGGGGCCGCGCGTGAGGCTGTGCTGGACGCGGTAGCCCTCGTAGTGGGCGATGGTGCCGTTGTCCAGCTCAATGGGGATGTCGACGATCAGCGCGCGCTTGGGGCGGCGCATGGTTTCGATCCAGCGCGAGAGGCGGCCCATATAGGGCTCGACCGCGTCGATCTGCGCCAGATAGGTGCCCCAGGGACTGTTGCGCGAGGGCGAGACAAAGGACAGGTTGGACATGCTTGACTCCTCAAATTTTGGTGAGGCGAACGGTATCCTGAACATGAGGGCCCATGTCGGCGCGGCCCAAGCCTTGTGGACATGCGGCTATGCAAGCCGTGCATAGCCCAGCACAGCCCTATCCTAGCGCTGCCCGATCCGCAGCCTGCGCATGATTGGCCCCAGCGTCGGCGCCTGCACCAGCAGGCTGAACAGCACCACGACAAAGGTCGCGGCCACAAAGGTGTCCCTGCCCTCGAAGGCCGGCAGCGAGAGGGCCAGCGCCACCGGGATGCCGCCGCGCAGGCCGCCCCAGCTCATCAGGAAGATCGTGTGCCTGGCCTGCGGCCACCAGGGCCGCATCGCGGCCACCGGCAAGGCGATGCTGGCCCAGCGCGCCAGCAGCACCACGGGCAGCAAGAGCAGGGCCGCAAGCCAGTGGCTGTTGCCCTGGGGGGTGATCAGCTTCAGCCCGATCAAGCCGAACAGCAGCAGGTTGCCCAGCTCGTCCAGCATTTCCCAGAAAGACATCAAGGTGCTCCCGGCATTCTCGCAGCTGCCACGCCTGGAAACCTGGTTGCCGACGATCAAGCCCATCACCACCGAGCACAGCGGCCCCGAGGCATGCACGGACTCGGCGAGGCTGTAGCCAGCCGTGGCCATGGCCAGGGTGATGACGATCTCCACCGCTTGGCTTTCCACGTCCTTGAGCATCCACACGCCCAAGCCCGCCACCAGCGCGCCGACCACGACGGCACCCAGCACCTCCTGCGCCAGCTGCCACGCCACCGCGGGTGCCGTGGGTTCGGCCGTGCCGGTGACCAGGCCCAGCAGCACCACATAAGCCACCACCGCCGTGCCGTCGTTGAACAGGCTTTCGCCGGCGATGTTGACCTCCAGATCGCGCGGCGCACCGGCCGTCTTGAGCATGCCCAGCACGGCGATCGGATCGGTCGGCGAGATCAGCGCCGCGAACAGCAGGCAGTAGTTCAATGGCACCGGCTGGCCCAGCAGCCCGAGCGCCCACCAGCAGCCGTAACCGACGATGGCGATCGAGATCAGCAGCCCGATGGTGGAAAGCACGCCCACCGGCACTTGCTGGCGGCGCAGGTCGCCAATCGAGATGTGCATGCTGCCCGCGAACAGCAGCACCGGCAGCAGGGCATGGAAGACCAGCTCGTACATGTCCAGCGTGTCAGCGAAGCGATGCGTCCACGCCACCAGCCCGGGCAGCTGCGGCCCGGCCAGCGCGATCAGCAAGGCGAAGACCACGGCCATCATCGTGATGCCCACCGTGTCGGGCAGCTTGATGAAGCGGTGGTTCACATAACCGAAGAAAGCCACGGAGGTGGCGAGGACGCCGATGATTTCAAAGATGGACATGGCGGCAATCATCAGCGAGATTGGCATCCGCGGAACATCGGCTCGCTTGCGGACATACGCAATCCCGGCGCCCTTACCATCGGGACATGACCCACTCGCTCGATCTGGCCCTGCTCTTCCTCGTCGCCGCGGTGATCGGCGCGGTGGTCTGCCGCTCGCTCAAGCTGCCGCCGATGCTGGGATACCTGGCCGTGGGCGCGGTGATCGGGCCGCATGCGCTGGGCTGGAGCGGCGATGACGCCAACGTGCACTATCTGGCCGAGTTCGGCGTGGTCTTCCTGATGTTCGTGATCGGGCTGGAGTTCAACCTGCCCAAGCTTCGCAGCATGCGCACCCTGGTGTTCGGCCTCGGCGCGCTGCAGGTGCTGCTGACGGTGGCCGGCGCGATGGTCGGCAATCTCTTCCTCACGCAGCTCTTCGATCTGCTCGGCCGGCCCTGGGAGCTCGGCTGGCGCGGCTCGCTGGTGCTGGGCGCGGCGATGGCGATGAGCAGCACGGCCATCGTCGTCAAGCTAATGGCCGAGCGGCTGGAGCTGGACAGCCCGCATGGCCGCGCGGTGATGGGCGTGCTGCTGTTCCAGGACCTGGCCGTGGTGCCGCTGCTGGTGCTGATCCCGGCGCTGAACAGCGAGCCCACGCAGCTCGCCAGCGCCCTGGCATGGGCCGGCGTCAAGGCCGCCGTGGTGCTGGGTGTGCTGCTGGTCGGCGGGCAAAAGCTCATGCACTGGTGGCTGACCCTGCTCGCGCGGCGCAAGAGCGACGAGCTCTTCATGCTCAACCTGCTGTTGGTCACCCTGGGCCTGGCCTGGCTGACGGAAAAGGCGGGCCTCTCGCTCGCGCTGGGCGCCTTCATCGCCGGCATACTGATCGCCGAAACCGAATACAAGCACCAGGTGGAGACCGACATCCGGCCCTTCCACGACGTGCTGCTGGGCCTGTTCTTCATCACCATCGGCATGCGCCTGGACGGCCACGCGCTGCTCGACCAATGGCCGCTGGTGCTGCTGCTGGCCTGCCTGCCGATCTTCGCCAAGTTCGCGCTGATTGCCGGCCTGGCCAAGCTCTTCAAGGAACCCACTGGCGTGGCGCTGCGCACGGGCTTGTACCTCGCGCAGGCTGGCGAGTTCGGCTTCGTGCTGCTGACGCTGGGCCAGGAATTCCAGCTCATCGACCCGCGCTGGGTCACGCCGGTGCTGGTGAGCATGGTGCTCTCGATGCTGGCCACGCCCTTCCTGATCACCTACAGCAACCGCATCGTGATGAAGCTCTCCAGCAGCGACTGGATGATGCAGTCGCTGCAGCTGACCACCATCGCCAAGAAGGCCATCAAGACCGAAGCCCACGTCATCATCTGCGGCTATGGCCGCAGCGGGCAGAACCTGGCGCGCATGCTGGAAGGCGAGCACATCCCCTACATGGCGCTGGACCTCGACCCCGACCGCGTGGCGCAGGCCACGGCCGCCGGCCAGAACGTGGTGTTCGGCGATGCCGCGCGGCTCACCAGCCTGATGGCCGCCGGCCTGGCGCGTGCGAGTGCCGTGGTGGTGACCTATCACGACACGCCATCGGCCTTGAAGATCCTGCGTCTGACCCGCGCCCATGCCGCGCAGGTGCCGGTGATCGTGCGCACCATCGACGACACCGATCTGGAAAAGCTGCGCGAAGCTGGCGCCACCGAGGTCGTGCCCGAAGCCATCGAAGGCTCGCTGATGCTGGCCAGCCACGCGCTGGCCCTCGTCGGCGTGCCCATGCACCGCGTGATCCGCCGCGTGCGCGACGCGCGGGACGCGCGCTACAGCCTGCTGCGCGGCTACTTCCACGGCGCCAGCGACGACACGCTGGAAGAGCGCCAGGCGCCGCGGCTGAACTCGATCACGCTGCCACCCGAGCATGAGCCGCTGCGGCTGGCCGATCTGGCGCTGGGAGAGATCGAGGTCTCGCTGGTCTCGGTCCGCCGTGCCCGCGGCGCCGTGGTCGCGGCCGAGGCCGACATGACGCTGCACGGCGGCGACACGCTCGTGCTCTCGGGCGCACCTGCGGCGCTGGCCGTGGCCGAACAACGACTGCTGAGCCCGGCCTGATTTCAACGGGCCAGTGCGGGCTTGCTGCTGGCCAGCTGTGCGTGGAGCCAAGCTACGCCCTCGGTCACACTCAGCTTCACGCAGCTGAGTGCCGCGCCGATAGGCCCGCATGACAGCATCCCGCTGTGGCTGACCCTGTCGGTGCCGGCAGGTCCGGCGGATTTCGTTTTCGATCCCAATGCCGGCAGCCCTTGGGGCTTCAGTGCAGGCGATATCCCGACGCAAGGGTTCGACAGCAGCTTCACCAACCGGGCCTTCACGAGCTACACGGGCGCCTCGATCGGCTTTGGCAAGCAGCGCACTGATGGTGCGGCCACCACCATGGTTTGCAGCGCGTCTCCCTATGGCTTCTCGGCCAGACCCGGATTCCAGTCGATTGCGGACGCCATGGGCGCCGTTCATATCAGCGCCGGCACCAGTGTCAGCGTACTGGCGGGCACCTTCGTTCCGAACGCAGCCGGTGGTTCGCCGGGCCAAACCTACAACTTCTACAACGCTTTCATCGCCCTGACCGTCACGGGCCAGGGGCTGGATGGATCGGGCAACCCCGTCGATCTAACCGGTTATGCGTTCTTCAGCGGCACGTGCCCGTCGCAAGATGCCTCGTGCACCTTCACCCGCACCATCAGCGCCGTGCCGGAACCCTCGAGCTGGGCGCTCTTGGCTCTCGGCCTGGGCGGCCTGGCTTGGCAGGCGCGTCGCCGTCGCATCTGACGCAGAGGGCGTGGCTAAGATCAGGCCATGCCCGATACCGCCGCCACCATCCGCCGCCACATCCGCACCGTGCCCGACTGGCCCGAGCCGGGCGTGCAGTTCCGCGACATCACGCCGCTGCTGTCCAATCCGCGCGTCTTCCGCGTGCTGATTGACGCTTTCGTACACCGTTACTTCGACGCACAGGTGGACGCGGTGGCGGGCCTGGATGCGCGCGGCTTCATCATCGGCTCGGTGCTGGCCTATGAGCTCAACATCGGCTTCATCCCGATCCGCAAGAAGGGCAAGCTGCCCTTCACCACGGTGGCCGAAACCTATGAGCTGGAGTACGGCAGCGCCACGGTGGAGATGCATACCGACGCGGTGAAGCCGGGCGAGCGCGTGCTGCTGATCGACGACCTGGTGGCCACCGGCGGCACCATGCTGGCCGGTGCCAAGCTGCTGCAGCGCCTGGGCGCGCAGGTGGTCGAATGCGCGGCCATCGTCGATCTGCCCGAGCTGGGCGGCTCGGCGCGCGTGCGCGAGGCGGGGCTCACGCTGCATACCCTGGTGGACTTTGCGGGCCACTGAGGCCGCGACGCCTGGGTGACAGGCGCGCGGCCTCATCTGGCGCACACTTTGCGCACTGAGGAGACCCGCCATGAACTTCGACTACAGCCCCAAGGTGCAGCAGATGCGTGAGCAGTTGCTCGCCTTCTTCGACGCGCACATCTACCCCAACGAGGCGCGCTTCCTCGCCGAGGTGGAGGCCAACCGCGCGGCCGGCAACGCCTGGCGGCCGACGACGCTGATCGAGGAGCTCAAGCCGCTGGCGCGCAAGGCGGGGCTGTGGAACCTCTTTCTGCCGAAATCCAAGCGCGCGCCCGAAGGCCTCTCCAACCTCGAATACGCGCCGCTTTGCGAGATCATGGGCCGCGTCACCTGGGCGGCCGAAGTCTTCAACTGCTCGGCGCCCGACACCGGCAATATGGAGACGCTGGAGCGCTACGCAAGTGAAGCGCTGAAGGACCGCTGGCTGGAGCCGCTGCTGCGCGGCGAGCTGCGTTCGGCCTTCCTGATGACCGAGCCCGAGGTGGCTTCGTCGGACGCGACCAACATCCAGTGCCGCATCGAGCGCACTTCCACAAATGGGGTCGACGAGTACGTCATCAACGGCCGCAAGTGGTGGTCCTCGGGCGCCGGCGATCCGCGCTGCCAGGTCTACATCGTGATGGGCAAGACCGACCCGGAAGCGGCGCGCCATTCGCAGCAATCGATGATCGTCGTGCCGGCCGATGCACCCGGCCTCACCGTCAAGCGCTTCCTCAGCGTCTACGGCTACGACGACGCGCCGCACGGCCACATGGAGATTGAGCTGAAGAACGTGCGCGTGCCGGTCCAGAACATGCTGCTAGGCGAAGGCCGCGGCTTCGAGATCGCGCAAGGGCGCCTCGGCCCGGGCCGCATCCACCACTGCATGCGCAGTATCGGCGCGGCCGAGCGCGCGCTGGAGCTGATGTGCGAGCGCGCCGTAGCGCGCACAGCCTTCGGCAAGACCATCGCGCAGCAGACCGTCACGCAGGAGCGCATCGCCGAGTCGCGCTGCATGATCGAGCAGGCCCGCCTGCTCACGCTCAAGGCCGCCTACATGATGGACGCGGTGGGCAACAAGGCCGCGCAAGCCGAGATCGCGATGATCAAGATCGTGGCGCCGAACATGGCGCTCAAAATCATCGACTGGGCCGTCCAGGTCTACGGCGCGGCCGGTGTTTCGCAGGACACGCCGCTGGCCATGATGTGGGCGCACCAGCGCACGCTGCGGCTCGCGGACGGGCCGGACGAGGTGCACCGCAACTCCCTGGCCAAGCTGGAGCTGGCGCGGCACATGAGCCTGCCGAAGTCCGCTTGAGCCGCGGGCGGCCAGCTTTCACGACGCTTGCTCGGAAACAAAGCAGCAAGGCATGCGGCTGTCGACGCAATTGACAGCCGTCCTTGCGAGCAAGAGGGCTTGATCAGCTAACTCGTTGATTCAGCGCATGCTACGGGCGCCGGGAACGCTTTTTGCTGTCTTCGCAGGTACTCAGCTTGCTGAAGGAGGCCCCGACCATGAAGCGTCTGACCCTTCCCATCGTCCTGGCTGTTGCGGCGCTGTCCGCCCAGGCCGATTCCATCGTCCTGACCGGCACGATCCGGGATTTCAACTCCGCCAACACGAGCTTCAACGGCGTTGCAGGCCATCCGGACTTTGAAGCCTACGGCGGCGACGACCGCGGCATCGTCCAGTCCTTGCTGGGTGCCGATGGCAAGCCGGTCTACAGCGGCGGCTCGCATGCGACGGTGACGAGCGCGGCGTCCTTCTACCAGTGGTATCACGACGATCCCAGCGTGAACATGACGGGCTCGATCTCGCTCACGCTGAACAGCATCGGCGGCGGGCTCTATCAGTACAGCAACTCCAACTTCTTCCCCATCGATGGGCAGTTGCTGGGCCAGGTTGCCTGCTGCGGCCACAACTACGGCTTCACCACCGAGTTTCACACCCAGTTCACCTATCTGAGCGGCAACAACGACAGCTTTGCGTTCAGCGGCGATGACGACGTGTTCGTCTTCGTCAACGGCCATCTTGCGCTGGACCTGGGCGGCGTGCATCCCGAGGAGGACGGCTCCTTCCTGCTCAACGACATCGCCGCGCTGGATGGCCTCAGCGACGGAGGCACCTACTCGCTCGACATCTTCCAGGCCGAGCGCCACACGACCGGCTCCGACTTCACCATGACCACTTCGCTGGCCTTGGCCAGCACGGAGCCGGGCAACGAGGCCCCCGAGCCTGCGGCACTCGTGCTCACGCTCACGGCGCTGGCGGCGCTGCTTGGCGTACGCGGGCGAGGCCGGCGAGCGGCCGCTGCGCAGCAAGACTGAACGAAGCGCGTCAGTTCGGCCCTACGACCTCGTGCAGGGTCACCAGACCCTGCGAGCACGAGGAGTCGAAATCTGCCTCGAGTTTTGCGAGGCCGGCCATGTCGTTGGCATCCAGGCCCACCGACCTGATGCCGATGGCGCGGTTGCGGCCGAGGGCCTTGGCGTTGTAGAGCACCAGGTCCACCCAGTTGACGGCCTGCTCCCAATGCAGCTTGAGCTCGGCCCCGGCCCTGGCCGACATGGGAAAGCGGCCGAAGCCGATCGAGGCGGTGACGCGCAGCGAGCCATCGGGCGTGGCCACGGGCACGCTGCCGATGTTGTTCAGGATACGTTCGGCCAGCAGCTCCAGCTGCTCATTGGAGCTGACCGGCGCGAAGATCAGGAATTCCTCGCCGCCCCAACGGACCACCAGATCGCCCGTGCGCACCGCATGCGAGAGCCGGCGCGCCACCTCGCAGATCACCACGTCGCCCGCGGCATGGCCGTGTTCGTCGTTGACATGCTTGAAGTGGTCGATGTCCACCATCAGCAAGGCACCCTGGAACTCGTCCTGCGGCAGACTTTCCATCACGGCGAGGAAGTGGCGGCGGTTGGCCAGCTCGGTCAGCGGGTCGCGCTCGCTCTGCATGCGCAGCAGGGCCTCCTTGGCCTTGAGCACCTTCTGCGCCGTGCGCGCCTTGCGCACCATCACCACGCCCAGCAGCGTGGCCAGGCTCAGCAGCACGCCCACGGCCACGCCGATCTCGCGCAGCAGGGTGCGGTTGCTGAGCTGGCGGTCCTTGAGCGACTTGTCGCGGATCAGCAGCTCGATGTCGCGCTGCTTGGCGGTGCTGTCGTACTTGACCTTGAGCTCGGCCAGCAGGGCTTCGCGATTGCGCTTGTTGGCCTCGTCCGCGAGGCGGCGCTCCTCGTGGAAGAGTGCCACGGCTTCCTTGGGCTGGCCGGCATCGGCCCAGGCCTGATCGAGCTCGCGCAGCTCGCCCATGCGCCGCGTGGTGTCGGGCTGGCCGCGGCGCTGTTCCTCGATCAGGGCGAGTTCGTGCCGCGCCTGCGGGAAGCGCTTGAGGCGGATCAGTGTGACGGCAAGGTTATGCCGCGCGGCGCGCTCGCGGTTCTGGTCCTGCAGGCGCTGGAACACCGGCAGGGCTTCGTGCAGCAGGACCAGGGCGCGCTCGGGCTCGCGGGCCTGCATGTAGTAGTCGGCCAGATTGGACTGGGCGCGCGCCACCATCGCGGCCGAACCCGCCTGCCGCGCGTAGGCCAGGCCCTCCAGCTGCGCGCGGGCTTGGGCCTGCTTGTTGCCCGAGCGGGCATTCAGATTGGCCTCGGCAGTCTTGGCCATGGCCAGCAGCAAGGGGTCATCGCCAGCCTCCGTGCGGGCGCGCTGCACCCACTGCAGGGCCTCGGTAGAGTGATCTCGTGCGTATTCCAGCAGCGCGAATTCGCTCAGCGCCTGCACGATGTCGACGTCGCGCTGGGCCGCACGGGCCAGCGCGATGCGGCGCTGCGCGAACTCGGCCGCCTTGGGCAGCAGGCCACGGTTGAACTGGTCCTGCTGCAGCAGGGCCAGCGCGATCAAGGCGGACGAGGCGTCGCAGCCCTTGGGCAGCGGCGGCAGTTCCGCGGATTCGTCCAGGTCGCAGCTTTTGCCCAGCTCGTTCAGCACGTTGACGGAATGCTGGGCGGCCTCGCTCAGCTGCTGCTGGCGCTCGGCCACGGCCGCGCGCAGGGCCTCGGCCGGCGCCTTGCCGTCAGCGGCCTTGTCGAGCTGGTCGGCCACGCGCAGCACAGCGGCCAGGTCGCCGGCCTGCAGATGCACCCGGCCTTCGGCAAAGCGCAGGCGCGAGCCCTGGCCGCGCGCCTCGGGCGATTCGGCCAGCGGCGGCAGGCCGCGCAGGGCTTCGACCGGATCGCGCAGGGCGACCACCTCCAGATGGTCGAGCCGCTGCTCCAGGTCGTTGTTGAAGGCAGCGGGCGCAGCCACGGCCGGTCCGGCGAGCAGGCAGGCCAGCGAGCAGGCCAACAAGCAGGCAAACAGCGGCTTCATCATCATGCCGACTCCCCGCTCTTGACCGGGCCCTGCAGCGCCATCAGCTGTACCTGGCCGGACTGCCAGGCGGCCTCCATGCGCGGCGCGATCTCGGCCACCTGCAGCTCGTCGGCGGCGTCGATGCGCGCAATGCCGTAGGCCTTGTTGCGGCCGTGCGCCTTGGCGATGTACATGACGGTGTCCACGAGGTCGATGGCACGCTCCCAGTTCAGCGAGAGCCCGTGCGGCTCGACGGGGAAGCTGGCGAAGCCGATCGAGGCGGTGACGGAGATGCGCAGATCGCCATGCAGCACCGGCTCGGTGCCGATCAGGTCCAGCAGGCGCTGCGCCAGGCCCTTGGCCGAGCCCGGCTCCATGGCGCGCGAATCGACGAAGGGGCGGGCGATATTGCCGTCGTCGGGCTCGCCGTCGCCCAGGAGCTCCGTCGTTTCGGGCTCGCCCTTGACGACGATGAGGAACTCCTCGCCGCCCCAGCGCACCACCAGGTCGTCGTCGCGCAGCGCGGCGGTGAGGCGGCGCGCCACCTCCACCAGCACGCTGTCGCCCACGGCGTGGCCATGCACGTCGTTGATGCGCTTGAAGTGGTCGATGTCGATCAGGAAGACCGCGCCCGAAAGCCGGTCGCCCGGCTCCTCGCCCGCCAGCGCCTTGATGGCGGCCTGGAAGTAGCGGCGGTTGGCCAGGCCCGTCAGCGGGTCGCGCTCGCTCTGCACCTTGAGCCGCGCGTTGGTCACGGCCAGGGCCGAGTTGGTCCTGCGGATGCGCTGGTAGGCCAGGGCCAGCAGAACGCCGCTGAGCACCACGCAGGCGCTGAGCACGCCCCACAGGCCGAGCTCCAGATCGCGGGCGCGGATCTGCTCGGCCTTGAGCGTGTTGTCGCGGTTGAGCAGCTCAATCTCGGCAGCGCGGCGATCGGCCTCGAAATGCTCCTGCGCCTCAACGATGGCCTTGCGCGTGTCGTCGCGCAGCACCTGGTCGACCAGGCGGCGGTGCTCGTGATAGGCGTCGATGGCGCCGGCCATGTCGCCGGCCCGCTCCAGGTATTCGCCGAGCTCTTCCCAGTCGGTGACGGCGGTGCCGGCCGAGCCGTTCTGCTCGTCCATGGTGATGGCCTCGCGCACGTCTTCGCGCCCCTCGGCCACGCGGCCCAGGCCGATCTTGGCCAGACCGATGTTGTGGCGCGCGCCGATCTCGGCCGTCAGCTTGCGTGACTGGCGTGCCAGCGGCAGGGCCTGCTGGGCCATCTGCAGGGCCTGCGCATATTGCTGGTGGTGCAGCAGGTAGTCGGCGAAATTTCCCAGCAGCAGCGCGCGCTGGCCGTCATCGCCGGCCTTCTCGGCAAAGCCCAGGGCTTCGGTGAAGGACTGGCGCGTGATGGCGTCGTCGGCCTCGCCCGAGTGCACGATGCCGCGCAGGTTCAGCACTTGGTACATCAGCACCGGATCGGGGTCCTGGCGCGCCACCGCCAGCGCTTCATCGGCGGCCTGCACCGCAGCGGGCATCTGCTCGGCGCGGTAGTAGCTGATGGCAATGTCGTTGAGCGCCGTGGCGCGGCGCCAGGTCGAGTTCAGTTCGGTGGCGAGCTTGAGCTCCTGCTGGCCATGCTGCAGCGCCTCCTGCACCTTGCCGGCTTCGCTCAGCGAACTCACGGCGGCCGAATGGGCGCGCAGGCGCTCGCGCGGCGAGGCCTTCGCCAAGGTTTCCGCCGCCAGCGAGGTGGAGGCCTTGATGGCCTCGCGCATATCGCCCTGGGCCGTGAAGTAACGGTCACGCGCCGTGGCCAGCGCCACTTCGAGGTCGGCACGCGTGGCGGCATTGGGCCAGCTGGCCAGCTCGGTCTCCAGCTGGTCGAGGCCCACGCGCGAACGGCCCATCGCCAGAACCATGGCCTTCAGGCTCAGCACCTCGGCGCGCTCGGCACTGCCGGGCGCCGTTGCGGGCAGCAGCGATTGCAGGCGCGCGGCGTATTCCTCGGGGCGGGTGCGGCCGGCGCGTTCGATGGTCTCCAGCTGCCGCCAAAGCGCGGCATCGCCGGGCTGCCTGGCTTGCGACGCGCTGCCCGGCTGCGCCTGTGCCTGGCCGTTGCCATCAACAGGACAGCCGCCCAGACAGAGACACAGGCCCAGGCACGCGCCAAGCGCAGCGCGCTGAACGACTGATCTAGGGCCTGTTAGCACTATGGGGCGGCTCGCCATGTCCCCTCAAATACACCGTTACCAGAACGGTATCTTCTATCGGCGACGGGCGCCGTCCCTCTGACTTCAGCGGTCGAGTTTATGCGGGCCGCGCGCCAGTGACTGTCGCGGATTGCGCTAAATATCCACGTGGTATCGCACCCAGGAGGCGGCGCGTGTAATCCTGCCGCGGCGCGGCCAGCAGCTCGGGTGTGGCGGCCTGCTCGACCACGTCGCCGTTCTGCATCACCAGCACCTCGTCCGAGATGAATTTCACGACTGCGAGGTCATGGCTGATGAAGATGTAGCTCAGGCCCAGCTCGTCCTGCAGATCGCGCAGCAGGTTCAGCACCTGGGCCTGCACGGACACGTCCAGCGCCGACACCGCTTCGTCGAGCACCAGCACCTCCGGGTCCAGCGTCAGGCAGCGCGCGATGGCCACGCGCTGGCGCTGCCCGCCCGAGAACTCGTGCGGATATTTGTGCAGGGCACTGTCGTCCAGCCCCACCTTCTTGAGCAGGCCGCTGGCCTTGGCCAGGCGCTCGGCGTGGCTGGCACCGATCTTGTGGATCTCCATCGGCTCCAGCAGGGTCTGGCCGATGGTGAAGCGCGGGTTCAGCGAGGCGTACGGATTCTGGAAGACCACCTGGATGCGGCGGCGCATGCGCTGCCAGTCCGGGCCGCTCATCTTGAGCAGGTCATGGCCGTCGAACAGCACCTCGCCGCCGGTCGGTTCGTGCAGGCGCAGGAGCGTCAGGCCCATGGTCGTCTTGCCCGAGCCCGATTCGCCCACCACGCCCAACGTGTAACCTTTGCGGAGCTGGAAGCTCACGCCCTTGACCGCCTTGAACTCGCGCTTGCCGAACAGGCCTTCCTTGAGGAAGAAGCTCTTGCTCAGGCCGCGCGCCTGCATGATGACGGGCGCGTTCGGGTCCTTGGGCTTGGCGGCCACTTGCCGGTCGTGGCCGGCGATGTGGTCGTCGATCACCATCAGCCGCGCCGGGTTCTCGGTCATGCTCGGCCGGCAGGCCAGCAGGGCCTGCGTGTAGGCATCCTTGGGCGCGTTGAAGATGTCGGCCACCGGCGCCTTCTCGCGGATCTCGCCATGGCGCATCACCACCACCTGGTCGGCGATCTCGCCCACCACGCCCAGGTCATGCGAGATGAACAGCATGCTCATCTGGTGCGTGTCCTTGAGCTTCCTCATCAGCTCCATCACCTGGCGCTGGATGGTCACGTCCAGCGCGGTGGTGGGCTCGTCGGCGATCAGCAGCTTCGGGCTGCAGGCCAGGGCGATGGCGATCATCACGCGCTGCTGCTGGCCGCCGGACATCTCGTGCGGGTAGCTGGCCAGGCGGCGCTTGGGCTCGGGGATGCCGACTTCGCCCAGCAGTTCCTCGGCACGCTTGAGCGCCTGCCTGGGCGACATGCCCATGTGCTTGATCAGCGGCTCGCAGAGCTGGTTGGCGACCGTGAACACCGGGTTGAGCGAGCTCATCGGGTCCTGGAACACGCAGGCGATCTCGCGGCCGCGCAGGCGGCGCAATTCGCTCTGCGGCGTGTGCAGCAGATCGCGGCCCTGGAACAGGATCGCGCCCTCGCGCTCGGCGTTGTCCGGCAGCAGGTTGAGGATGGACATGGCGGTGACGCTCTTGCCCGAACCCGACTCGCCCACCAGCGCCACGGTGCTGTTCTCGGGAATGTCGAAGCTCACGCCCTTGACGGCCAGCGTGCGCTGCATCTGCCCGTCCACCTTGCCCATGCGGAAGGCGACTTTCAAATCTTGGATGCTGAGCAGCATGCTTACTCCAGGCCTCGCAGTTTCGGGTCAAGCGCATCGCGCAAGGCATCGGTGAACAGCGAGAACGCCGTCACGAACACGGCCATCATGGCGGTCACCGCCACCAGCTGCCACCAGTAGCCGAGGATCAGCTCGGCCTGCGATTCGGACAGCATGGTGCCCCAGCTGACCTGGTCCACCCGCACGCCCAGGCCCAGGTAGGACAGGATCACCTCGTACTTGATGAAGCCCACCACGTGCATGGACAGCTGCACCAGGGCCACATGCGAGACATTGGGCAGGATGTGCTTGAACATGCGCGAGGCCTTGGAGGCGCCGATGGCCTCGGCCGAACGCACGTACTCGCGCACCGAGTGCTTGATGAACTCGGCACGGATCTGGCGGTAGATGCCGGTCCAGCCGGTCAGCGCCAGGATCAGCACCACCGGCAGCACACCGCGGCCGAACACCGCCGCGAAGGCGAAGATCAGCAGGATGTCCGGCATCGCAGTGAAGACGTTGTAGATCCACTCCAGCAGATCGCCCACCTTGCCGCCGTAGAAGCCCGAGAGGGCCCCGAGCACGGTGCCGATCAGCGTGGCCACCAGCGCGGCCAGCAGGCCCACCATGATGGAGACCTCGGCGCCCTTGAGCGCCTTCTGCAGCACGTCGCGGCCCAGGCGGTCGGCGCCGAAGATGCGCGTCTCCTCTTTGGGGTGCTCGACGGTCTTGTACTGCTTGGCACGCTCGGCCCATTCCTTGTACTTGGGGGCCAGCGGGTCGATGTCCGTCAGGTCCACGTTCGGGCCCTTGGGCTCGGCAATCGCGCCCACGGCCTCGGCCGGTGCGGGGCCCATGAAGCCGGGCGGCGCGTTGGGCACGGCCACTTCGTCCTGCCAATGCGCGCCGACCAAGCCCAGGCCCGTGGCCAGCACCACCAGCAGCGACACCACCACCACCACCATCGCGCCCATGCCCACGCGGTCCGCGCGCAGGCGGCGCCACGAGGCGGCCCACACGCCCTGGCCGCGCGCGGGTGCAATTTTGTCTCTTGCAATCACGGCCGCCGTCATTTGAGCACCACCCGCGGGTCAACAAGCTTGTAGAGGATGTCGGTCGCCAGATTGATCAGCATGGTCAGCACAGCGATGTAGATGGCGAAGGCCTGGATCACCGGATAGTCGTTGCGGTTGACCGCCAGCAGGATCTCGCGGCCCAGGCCGGGGATGGAGAAAAACACCTCCAGCAGGAAGCTGCCGACGAGGATGCCCGGCAGCGAGGCCGAGATGTTGGTCATGATCGGGATCAGGGCGTTGCGCAGCACGTGCTTGAACATCACCACCTGCTCGCTCAGGCCCTTGGCGCGCGCGGTGCGCACGTAGTCGTGGCCGATCTCGTCGAGGAAGAAGGTGCGGTACAGCCGCGTGTACGGCGCCAGCGCCACCACCACCTGCACGATGATGGGCAGCACCGAATAGGTGGTGAGGTTGGTCCAGAAGCTGTTGCTCCAGCCCTGCACCGGGAACCAGCCCAGGCGGAAGGCGAACACGTACTGGAACACGATCACGTAGACCAGCAGCGAGATCGAGACCATCAGCGTGGCACCCACCATCACCGAGCGGTCCACCAGGCTGCCGCGCATGTAGGCCACCAGCATCGCAAAGGGCACGGCCAGCACGGTCTGCAGCACGATGATGGGCAGCATCACCGTCAGCGTGGCCGGCAGCCGGGTGGCAAACAGGTGCGAGATCGCCTCGTGCGTGGCCCAGCTGTTGCCCCAGTTGAAGGTCGCGATCTGCTTGAGGAAGATGCCCAGCTGCACATAGGTGGGCTCGTTCAGGCCCAGCTGCTCGCGGATGGCCTCGATCTGGTCGGCGCTCGCGTTCTGGCCGGCCAGCACCACGGCCGGGTCGGAGCCGAAGTATTTGAAGAGGAAGAACACCAGCAGCACGACGCCCAGCAGGGTGGGAATCATTTGCCACAGGCGCCGGATCACATAGGCCGCCATCTTGTGGGGACTCCGTACAAACGTCGCGTTAGAGGTCGTGCGCCAGGGAGGGCGCAGGCAAGGCGCGAGTCTAAGAGGCTTTGACCCCCGGGTTCACCCGCATTTGCCCGGGGGCACAGGGGCCGATGAGCGACGCGGCAGCAACGACAATCCGCGCTTCCGAATTGGAAAGACGTGATGCGAGTACTGCTCTGGGGCCTGGCCCTGTTCTTCTCGGCCGCCCTGGTGCAGGCCGAGCCGCCGAAAGTCCTGCGCTTGGCCATGCGCGTTGCCGAGACCGGCTTCGACCCGGTGCAGACCACCGACAAGTACTCGCGCGACGTGCAGGCCAATATCTTCGACACGCCGCTGCGCTTCGACTACATGGAGCGCCCGCTGCGCCTCGAAGCCAATGTGACCGAAGGCCTGCCCGAGATCAGCGAGAACTACACGCGCTTCGTCTTCCGCATCAAGCCCGGCATCTTCTTTGCCGACGATGCCGCGTTTGAAGGCAAGAAGCGCGAGCTGACCGGCGCTGACCTGGTCTACACGCTCAAGCGCCATTTCGACCCGCGCTGGAAGAGCGGCCATCTCTTCAAGCTCGAAGGCATGGACATCCTGGGCCTGAACGGGCTGCGCAAGGAGGCGCTGACGAAGAAGACCCCCTTCGACTACGCCCGCCCCATTGAAGGTATCAAGCTGCTGGGCCGCTACACCGTCGAGATCCGCACCGGCCACCCCGAACCGCGCCTGGGCCAGTACTTTGCCGACCCGATGATGGGCCTGGTGGCGCGCGAAGTGGTCGAGAAATACGGCGACAACATCATGGAGCACCCGGTCGGCACCAATGCCTGGGTGCTCAAGCAATGGCGCCGCTCCTCGCTGATGGTGTTCGAGAAGAACCCGAATTTCCGCGAGCTCTACTACGACGAGAAGCCGCCCGCCGACAACCCGGTGCTGGCCGCTCAGGTCCAGGCCCTGCAAGGCAGGCGCCTGCCCATGATCGACCGCGTGGAGGTCAGCATCATCGAAGAGAACCAGCCGCGCTGGCTGTCCTTCCTGCGCGGCGAGTTCGATCTGCTCGAAGAGCTGCCCAACGACTACGCGCCGCAAGCCATGCCGCACGGCAAGGTCGCGCCCAACTTGGCCAAGCAGGGTCTGCGTGTCACGCGCTACTCGCGCAACGACGTGACCTTCACCTACTTCAACATGGAGGACCCAGTGGTGGGCGGCTATGACGAAGCCCATGTGGCGCTGCGCCGCGCCATCAGCCTGGCTTCCGATCTGCCCGAGCAGGTGCGCAAGGTGCGCCGCGGCCAGGCCCTGCCCGCGCAAGGCATCATCGCCCAGGGCATCACCGGCTACGACCCGGCCTTCAAGACCGAGAACAGCACGTTTGATCTGGCCCGCGCCAAGGCCCTGCTCGACCTCTACAGCTATGTGGACCGCGACGGCGACGGCTGGCGCGAGCAGCCCGATGGCAGCCCGCTGACCCTGCAGTACTACACCCAGCCCGATGACGCCAACCGCCAGCTGGCCGAGCTGTGGCAGAAGAACATGGCCGCACTCGGCGTGCGCATCAACTTCAAGTTCGCCAAGTTCCCCGACAACCTCAAGATGTCCAACTCGGGCAAGCTGATGATGTGGGGCCTGGCCTGGAGCGCCGACGTGCCCGACGGCGAGAACCTGCTGGCTATCGGCTACGGGCCGAGCTTCTCCAACAAGGCGCGCTTCAAGCTGCCCGCCTATGACGCGCTGTTCGAGAAGCAGCATTCCCTGCCCGACGGCCCCGAGCGCCTGGCCGTGATGCAGGACGCCGAGCGCCTGCTGGTGGCCTACATGCCCTACAAGCTGGAGGTGCACCGCATCTTCACCGACATGGTCCAGCCCTGGTTGCTGGGCTTCGAGCGCAGCCCCTATGTGCGCGATTTCTGGGCCTATGTGGACATCGACCCCGCCCGACTGAAAAAGGCCAAGCCATGAAGCGCCGCACCTTCATCGGCAGTTCCGCCACCGCCCTGGCCCTGCCGGCGTCCGCTGTGCCCGACAAAGGCAGCACCAAGACCCTGCGTTATGCCTTCCGCGTGGCCGAGACCGGCTTCGACCCAGCCAAGGCCATCGACCTCTACTCGCGGACCATCATTTCGCACATCTTCGAAGGCCTGGTCGGCTACGACCACCTGGCGCGGCCAGCGCGCATCAAGCCGATGCTGGCCGAGGCGATGCCCGAGGTGTCGGAGGACTTCCGCGTCTGGACCTTCCGCATCCGCCGGGGCGTCTTCTTTGCCGACGATCCGGCCTTCAAGGGCGCACGGCGCGAAGTCGTGGCCGAAGACTTCGTCTACAGCTTCAAGCGGGTGGCCGACCCCGCCACGATCTCGCCGAGCTGGGACGAGCTCGAAAGCCTGGGGCTCAAGGGTCTGAAGGAATACCGCGACGCGGTGCGCACCGACCGAGGCAAGGGCGCCGTGTTCGACTACGGCCACCCCATCGAAGGCCTGCGCGCCCTGGACCGCTACACGCTGCGCATCGAGCTGAACGAGACCCGCCCGCGCTTCCTGCAGATCATCGCGCAGAGCGACCTCTACGGCGTCGTGGCGCGCGAGGTGATCGAGGCCCATGCAGACGCCACCTCGGACCATCCGGTCGGCACCGGGCCCTTCCGGCTCAAGGAGTGGCGGCGCAGCTCGCTGATCGTGCTGGAGCGCAACCCGGGCTACCGGGAGCGCTATTACCGCGACGAGCTCCAGCCCGCGCCCGACGATGCCGAAGGCCAGGCCCTGCTGGCCCGCTACAAGGACCGCCGCCTGCCGATGATCGACCGTGTGGAGGTCAGCATCATCGAGGAGAGCCAGCCGCGCTGGCTCTCCTTCCTCGACGGCCAGTTCGACCTGCTCTATCAAACGCCGGAGGAGCTGATCACGCAGGCGCTGTCCGGCAGCGAGATCGCGCCGGGCCTGGCGCGCAAGGGCGTGCGCGCCTACCGGGTGCTCGCCCCGGACGAGCTCTATCACACCTTCAATATGGAGGACCCGGTGGTGGGCGGCTACACGCCGGAGAAGGTGGCGCTGCGGCGCGCCTTCGGCCTGGCGCTGGACTGCCGGCGCGAGATCCGCGAGGCGCGGCAGGGCCAGGGCATCCCGGCGCAGAGTTTCCTGATGCCGCATGTGACAGGCTACAACCCGCATTTCAAGAGCGAGATGAGTGAGCACGACCCGGCCCGCGCGCGCGCATTGCTCGACCTGTATGGCTACCGCGACCGCGATGGCGACGGCTGGCGCGAACTGCCCGATGGCCGGCCCCTGGTGCTGGAAAGCCTCACCACGCCGGACCAGATCCAGCGCCGCTACGACGAGCTCTGGCAGAAGAACCTGGCCGAGGTCGGCCTGCGCATCCGCTTCAAGACCCAGCAGTGGCCGGACAACCTCAAGTCCATGCGGGCCGGCAATTTCCAGATCTGGTCGCTCGGCGGTTCCGGCTCCATGGCCGATCCGCAGGACCTGCTGGCCGCCTATGACACGGGCCGCATCGGCAGCTACAACTACGCACGCTTCTCGCTGCCGGCCATGGATGCCATCTTCGAGCGCACCGCCCTGATGCCCGACGGCCCCGAGCGCGAGGCGCTGTTCCGCGAGTCCGAGCGGCTGGCCATCGCCTACATGCCTTACAAATACCGCCTGCACCGATTCGTCACCGACCTGGCGCAACCCGCCCTCAAGGGCTACCGCCGGCCGCCCTTCTGGCAGAACTGGTGGGAGTACGTCGATCTGGAGACCACGGCATGAAACGACGCAGCTTTCTTGGCAGCACGGCGGCGGGGCTGGCGCTGCAGCCAGGCTTGGGCACGGCGCAGACCGGGCAGAAAGTGCTGCGCTACGCGTTTCAAAAGGCCGAGACCAGCTTCGACCCGGCACAGGTCACCGACATCTACTCGCGCATCGTCATCAGCCACATCCTCGAAGGCCTCTACACCTACGACCACCTGGCCCGGCCGCCGCGCCTGAAAGCGCTCACCGCTGACGGTCCACCCGAGGGCAGCGCGGACTTCAAGACCTGGATCGTGCGCCTCAAGCCCGGCACTTTCTTCGGCGACGACCCGGCCTTCAAGGGCCGGAAGCGCGAGCTGGTGGCCGAGGACTATGTCTACAGCTTCAAGCGCATCGCCGATCCCAAGGTCAATTCTTCGAGCTGGGGCGAGCTGGAAGAAGTGGGCCTGCTGGGGCTCAAGGAATACCGCGACAGCCTGCGCAAGAGCAAGGCTGATTTCGACTACGACAAGCCTATCGAGGGCCTGCGCGCGCTGGACCGCTACACCCTGCAGTTCAAGCTGAGCGAGCCGCGTCCGCGCTTCATCGACCCCTTTGCCCAGACCGAGCTTTATGCCGCCGTGGCGCGCGAGGTGATTGAGGCGTATCCGAGCCGCAGCGGCGAGCACCCCGTCGGCACCGGCCCCTTCAAGCTCAAGGATTGGCGGCGCAGCAGCCTCATCGTGCTGGAGCGCAACCCCAACCACCGCGAGCGTTTCTACGAGCAAGAGGTGCAGCCGGCCGACGACGATGCAGAAGGGCAGGAACTGCTCCAGCGCTTCAAGGGCCGGCGCCTGCCCATGGTGGACCGCGTGGAGGTCAGCATCATCGAAGAAGACCAGCCGCGCTGGCTGGCCTTCCAGAACGGCGAGCAGAACTTTTTGGAGCGGCTGGCGGCGGCCTACATCAACCAGGCGCTGCCCAACAACAAGCTCGCACCGGGCCTCAAGAAGAAGGGCTTCCAGGCCTATCGCTCGCTGGTCTCGGACGTCTACTTCACGGTCTTCAACATGGAAGACCCGGTGATCGGCGGCTACACGGCCGAAAAGGTGGCACTGCGGCGTGCCATCGGCCTGGCGACCAACATCTACGCGGAGATTGGCAATCTGCGCCGCGGCCAGGCGATTCCCGCACAGTCCATGTTCCTGCCCTACACCTACGGCTACGATCCTGCCGCCAAGAGCGAGATGAGCGAGTACGACCCTGCGCGGGCGAAAGCCCTGCTCGATCTCTATGGCTATGTGGACCGCGACGGCGATGGCTGGCGCGAGGGACTTGACGGCAAGCCACTGGTGCTGGAAAGCCTCACCACCTCCGACCTCACGCAGCGCCAGATCGACGAGCTGTGGCAGAAGAACATGGCGGCCGTGGGCCTGCAGGTGCGCTTCAAGACCGGCCAGTGGCCCGACAACTACAAGGCGCTGAGCGCGGGCCAGTACCAGATCTGGTCGCTGGCCAACAGTGGCTCGCTGCCCGATGGCCAGGATGCCATGTCCAGCATGGCCACCTCGCGGATCGGCAGCTACAACTTCGCGCATTTTTCGCTGGCCGCCTATGACGAGATCTACGAGCGCTGCTCCGCGCTGCCCAACGGCCCCGAGCGCCTGGCGCTGATGGCCGAGGCGCGGCGCCTGAGCATCGTCTACATGCCCTGGAAATGCCGTGGCCACCGCTTCGTGACGGACCTCGCGCACGCCGAAGTCCAGGGCTACCGCCGCCCGCCCCTGTGGGTGAACTGGTGGGAATACGTCGACGTGACATGACCCACCCCCGTAGCGCCTTCGGCGCTCCCCCTCAGGGGGGCGCACCCAGTGGCCTGGCAAAGCCAGTTCCACGGCTGCCGCTTGGCTCGAGCGAATTGAATCGACGAGCTTGCCGCTTCGGCACGATGGGGAATTGAGATGAAACGACGCGAGCTGCTGGCCACCCCTGCTGTGCTGCTCGCCTCGCCGCTGCGGGCGCAGGACGCAACGCAGGGTGCCGTCAAGACGTTCCGTTATGCCTTCCTGATCGCCGAGACCGGTTTCGACCCGCCGCAGCTCAGCGACCTCTATTCGCGCGCCGTCACCGGCCACATCTTCGATTCGCTCTACCGCTACGACCATCTCGCGCGGCCCTGCGTGATCAAGCCCAACACGGCGCTCGGCATGCCCGAGGTGGCGGACGACTTCAAGACCTGGACGGTGCGCATCCAGCCCGGCATCTACTTCGCCGACGACCCGGCCTTCAAGGGCAGGAAGCGGGAGCTGACGGCAGAGGACTACGTCTACAGCTACAAGCGCTTCTTCGACCCCTCGGTCAAGAGCCCGCTCTATTCCAACCTCGCCGAGGACCGCATGCTCGGCATGGCGGCGCTGCGTGAGAAGGCGATCAAGCTGAAGGGCCAGCCTTTCGACTACGACCAGCCCGTCGAAGGCCTGCGCGCGCTGGACCGCTACACCCTGCAGTTCCGGCTCGAACAATCGCGCCCGCGCTTTCTCTACAAGCTCACCGGCTCTGATGTGTTCGGCGCCGTGGCGCGCGAGGTGGTGGAGGCCTATGGCGCGCAGATCATGGCGCACCCGGTGGGCACGGGGCCCTACCAGCTCGACACCTGGCGCCGCTCCAGCCTGATCCGCCTGGTGCGCAACCCCGGCTTTCGCGAGCTCCATTACGACGCCGAACCCGCGGCCGACGATGCCGAAGGCCAAGCCCTGCTGGCGCGCTTCAAGGGCCGGCGCCTGCCGATGATCGATGTGGTGGAGATCAGCATCATCGAGGCGCCGCAGCCGCGCTGGCTGTCCTTCCTCAACCGCGAGTTCGACTTCATCTTCACCCTGCCCGAAGAGTTCGCGGACCAGGCCCTCCCGCACAACAAGCTCGCGCCCAACCTGGCCAAGCAGAAGATCCAGCGCTACAGCGTGGCCGCGGCCGACCGCACCCTGGTCGCCTTCAACATGGAAGACCCGGTGATCGGCGGCTACGAGCCCGCGCAGGTCGCCCTGCGCCGCGCGCTCTCGCTGGGCATGGACATCCCGGCCGAGATCAACGAGGTGCGGCACCACCAGGCCATTCCCGCGCAATCGGTGGTCGCGCCCGGCAACTGGGGCTACGACACGCGCTACAAGAGCGAGATGAGCGACTACGACGTGGGCCGCGCCAAGGCCCTGCTCGATCTCTACGGCTACCTGGACCGCGACGGCGACGGCTGGCGCGAGCGGCCCGACGGCAGCACGCTCGTGCTGCAGCTCGCCAGCCAGCCCGACGCCCGTTCGCGGCCCTATGAAGAGCTTTGGGAGCGCGACACGCGACGCCTCGGCATCAAGCTCAACGTCATCAGCGCGCAGTGGCCCGAGAACCTCAAGGCCATGCGCGCGGGGCAGCTGATGATCTGGCAGGTCAGCTTCAACTCCACCTCGCCCGACGTGCAGGACGGCCTCGAAATGTCCTACGGCCCCGCGGCGGGCGGCCAGGGCCTGGCGCACTTCAAGCTGGCGGCCTATGACAGCGTCTACCGCGAGCTGCAGCGCCTGCCCGACGGCCCCGAGCGCGTGGCCCAGCTGCGTCGCGCGCAGGCCCTGCTCGCCGCCTACATGCCCTACCGCGTGCGCACCCACCGCATCGTCAGCGACATGGCCTGGCCCTGGGTGGTCGGCTACCGGCGGCCGATCTTCGGCACGCGCTTCTGGGAGTACCTCGACATCGACGAGCAGCAGCGCGTGTGAGCTTTGTTTGTGTCGCCGTGTTCACGGCCTGGCAACATGGCCGTATCGGCCGGCGTCTAGATTTTCACCAACAGCAATTTCCAAGGACTGGCCATGGCCCTGAGCACCCTGGACGAGCGCAGCGCCCTCGTCGTCATCGACCTCCAGCACGGCATCATTGCCTATCCCCTGGCCCATCCCGTGGGCGGCGTGATCGAGCGCTCCGTGGCGCTGCTCCAGGCCTTCCGCGCCCGCGGCCTGCCGGTGGTGCTCGTCAACGTGGCCGGCGGCGCGCCGGGCCGCACCGAGCAGCCGCGCCCCTCGGGCGAGCGGCCAGCCAACTGGGCCGACCTGATCGAGCCGCTCGAGCGCCAGCCCGGCGACCTGTGCATCACCAAGAAGACCTGGGGCGCCTTTGCCAGCACCGAGCTGCATGCCCATCTGCAGGCGCTCAAGGTCACGCAGATCGTGCTGTGCGGTGTGGCCACCAGCATCGGCGTGGAGTCCACCGCGCGCCAGGCTTATGAGCTTGGCTACAACGTCACGCTGGCCGTCGACGCCATGACCGACATGAACGCCGGCGCCCACGAGAACAGCGTGCAGCGCATCTTCCCGCGCCTGGGCGAGTGCGGCAGCGCGCAAGACGTCATCGCGCTGCTTCCGGCCGATCTTTAAGGTTGCAATTTGCAACCTCAAGTGGGCCAGCCCCTCGTAAGGCGAGCTGCAATCGTTTCCTGATGCATTCCTGATCCCGCGCTTGCTATCGTGCGGCCCATGCTGCACACACCCATGCCCTCGCGCCGCTGGCCCGCCCTCGTGGTGTGGGGGGCTGCCGTCGCGCTGATGCTGGCGCTGGACGGCAAGGTCGGGCTCACGCCGCTGGCCATGCTGCTGGTGCTGGCCTCGACCCTGGCCAGTCTGTGGCTGCCCACGCTGCTGGCGCTAACGGCCAGTTTCATCGGCGTCATGGCCTTCGGCTGGGCCTTCGTGCCGCCGCGCTACGAATTCGGCGCGCATGTGCAGGAGCACGTGCTGCTGCTGGCCACCACGCTGGCGCTGGCCTGGATCACGGCCGGGCTGATGGCGCGGCTGCGCGCCCAGGCCGAGGCCGCGGGGCGGCACGCCTTCCAAGCTGAGCAGTTGCGCGCCTTCAGCGAGGACCTGCGCGCCGTCGATGACGTGGAGGAGATGGCCGGCGCCCTGGTGCAGGCCTTGCAGGGCATGGCCGCCGCACCCGTGCAACTGCTGCTGCTCAAGGACCTGCTGCCGGCCACCAACGAGGCTGAGGCCGTGTACCTGGTCGGCCAGCCCGACGCGGACCAATGGACCGGCCTGTGGCTGTGCCTGCGCCGCGCCGTGCCCTTCGGCCCCGGCACCGGCCGGCATGAGGAAGTGGGCGCCTGGTACCTGCCTTTGCGGGGCCGGCAAGGCGGGCGCGGCGCGGCGCTGATCCCGCTCGATGCCGAGCCCGACCTGAGCTCGCGCGCCCATGCGCAAGCCCTGTGCGACCAGCTCGGCGCTGCGCTCGAACGCAGCGTCAGCGCCTCCGCAACCCAGCGCGCGCGCGACGAGGCCGAGGCGCAGGCCCTGCGCAACACCCTGCTGGCCGCGATCTCGCACGATTACCGCACGCCGCTGGCCACCATCATGAGCGCGGCCTCCAGCCTGGAGTCGCAGGACGCGCGGCTCGACACTGCGCAGCGCGCGCGCCTGGCGCGCAGCATCGTCGACGAGACTGCAGCCCTGGCGCGTATGACCGACAACACCTTGCAGCTGGCGCGCCTCGACGCAAGAGGCGTGGTGCTCAAGCGCGATTGGGAATCGGCGGAGGAGCTGGTGGGCGCGGTGCTGCGGCGCCTGCGCCAGCGCTCGCCGCAGGCGCCGATCAAGGCGCGGCTGGCGCCCGAGCTGCCACTGCTGCGCTGCGACGCGCAGCTGCTGACGCAGCTGCTGGAAAACCTCGTGGACAACGCGCTCAAGTACTCGGAGGGCAGCGCCGTCGAGATCCTCGCCCGGCGCCAGGACGAGCAGCTGCTGATCGCCGTGCGCGACCGCGGCCCCGGCGTGACGCCGGCCCAGCGCGAGCGCATCTTCGAGGTCTTCCAGCGCGGCGAGCAGGGCCACGCCACGCGGCCCGATGCGGCGCTGCGGCGCGGTGCGGGCGTGGGCCTGGCCGCCTGCCGCGCCATCGCCCGCGCACATGGCGGGCAGATGCGCTACCGTGCACGCAGCCATGGCGGCGCCGCGTTCGAACTGCTTCTTCCCATCGAGGAGACCCCCGCATGATCCGAGTCCTGCTTGTCGAGGACGACAAGGTGCTGCGCACCACCCTGGCCGAGAGCCTGCGTGTGGAAGGTTACGAGGTGCTGCCCGCCGCCAGCCTGGCCGACGGTCTGGCCCTGCTCGCCCACAGCGAGATCGACCTCGTGCTGCTCGACCTGGGCCTGCCCGATGGCGAAGGCGAGGAGCTCTTGCACAAGCTGCGCAGGCAGAAAGGCACGCCGCTGCTGGTGATCTCGGCCCGCGAGCAGGACGGGCTCAAGGTGCGCCTGCTCGATGCCGGCGCCGACGACTACCTCGTCAAGCCCTTTTCCATCGTCGAGCTGCTGGCGCGCATGCGCGTGGCCCTGCGCCACCGCGGCCAGCTGGTGTCAGCTGCAATCACCCGTTATGAGCAGGACGGATTGCTGGTGGACCTGGCCGCGCACCGTGTCAGCCTGGCCGGCGAAGAGGTGCATCTCACGCCCACCGAATTCAAGCTCCTGGCCCGCCTGCTGCGCTCGGCCGGCCAGGTGGTGACCCACCGCAGCCTGCTGGCCGACGTCTGGGGCCCCGAATACTGCGAGCACACCCACTATCTGCGGCTTTACATGGGCCAGCTGCGCGGCAAGCTCGAAGCCGACCCGGCCGAGCCCACGCGGCTGCTGACGGAGCCCGGCGTGGGCTATCGTTTTGCCTGAGTCGGCCCTTATGCAATCCTGACGCGGGACCTGCGAGGATCTTCGATATGTCTGCAGAACACAGCAACTCCCATCTCCGGCGTCAGGGCCTGGCCGCGCTCACCCTGGGCGCCATCGGTGTCGTCTATGGCGACATCGGCACCAGCCCGCTGTACACGGTGGTGGAGATCTTCAAGCCCGCCACCGGCGTGGCGCTCAATGCCGAGAACGTCATCGGCTCGATCTCGGTGATCATCTGGGCGCTGATGCTGGTGGTCACGCTCAAGTACGTGCTGCTGATCCTGCGCGCGGACAACCGCGGAGAGGGCGGCGGCCTGGCGCTGACGGCCCTGGCCACGCATGCCGTCGGCTCGCGCAGGAAGCTGCGCGGCGCGCTGCTGCTGCTGGGCGTGTTCGGCGCCACGCTGTTCTACGGCGACAGCGTGATCACGCCGGCCATCTCGGTGATGGGCGCGGTCGAGGGCCTGGAGGTGGTGGCGCCCAATCTTTCGCATTGGGTCGAGCCGATCTCACTGACGGTACTGGTCGGCCTGTTCGCCATCCAGCGCTTCGGCACCAGCGCCGTGGGCAAGATCTTCGGGCCGGTGATCGTGGTCTGGTTCGCCACCCTCGCAGCCATCGGTGTGCACCAGATCCTGTTGCAGCCACAGATCCTGGAGGCGCTCAATCCCTGGCATGCCTGGGTCTTCCTCAGCGAGCGCGGCTGGCATCTGTTCGCCACCCTGGGCGCCGTGGTGCTGGCGCTGACGGGCGCGGAGGCGCTCTATGCCGACATGGGCCACTTCGGCGCCAAGCCCATCCGCGTCGCCTGGCTGGGCCTGGTATTCCCGGCGCTGATCCTCAACTACATGGGCCAGGGCGCGCTGCTGATCAGCCGGCCGGTGGCCATCGATAACCCCTTCTTCCACATGTTCCCGGACGCCCTCGTGCTGCCCATGGTGCTGCTGGCCACGCTGGCCGCGGTGATCGCCTCGCAGGCTGTCATCTCGGGCGCCTACTCGATGACCAAGCAGGCCATCCAGCTGGGCTTCCTGCCGCGCATGACGGTGCGCTACACCTCGGCGCGCGAGGCCGGCCAGATCTACATGCCCGCGGTCAACTGGGCGCTCCTGGCCGGTGTGGTGATCGCCGTGCTGCTATTCGGCAGCTCCGCGGCGCTGGCCGGCGCCTACGGCATCGCCGTCACGCTGACCATGATGATCACCACCGTGCTGACCTGGTTCGTGATCCGCGACGGCTGGCGTGTGCCGCGCCGCTATGCCGTGCCGGCGACGGTCGGCTTCCTGCTGCTCGACGCGCTGCTGGTGGCGGGCTGCGCCATCAAGTTCTTCGACGGTGGCTGGTTCCCGCTGGCCATGGGCCTGACGCTGTTCGTGGTGATGAGCACCTGGGCGCGCGGCCGCCAGCTGCTGATGGCCAGCATCCGCCGCGACGGCCTGGAGCTGGAGCCCTTCATCGAATCGCTGGCCCTCGGCGGCGCGCATCGCGCAGCGCGCACGGCGGTCTATGCCGTCTCCAACCCCGACACAGTGCCGCAGGCCATGCTGCACAACCTCAAGCACAACCAGGTGCTGCACGAGACCAATGTGATCCTGACCGTGCTCTTCGAGGACCGGCCCTGGGTGTCGAACGACAACCGTGTGGAAGTGCAGGAGCTGGCGCCCGGCTTCTGGCGCGTGGCCCTGCACTACGGTTTCATGGACGAGCCCGACGTACCTGCCGGCCTGGCCCTGTGCGAGCCCAAGGGGCTGCGCATCCCTGTCTTCGAGACCAGCTATTTCCTCAGCAGGGAGACCGTGGTGCCCACGCCGGGCGAGGGCATGGCCAACTGGCGCGAACGCCTCTTCGCGGCGATGACCCGCAATGCAGGCGGGGTGGCGGAGTTCTTCAGGCTGCCGGACAACGCGGTGGTCGAGCTGGGCACACGGGTGCAGATCTAGGCACTGTCGGGGTGGCGCCCATGCCAAACGGCACGGGCGCGGCAACGCGCAACAATGCGCGTTTTCAATTCTTCATCTCGCCCACCATGAGACTGACCACCCTCGCCCTGGCCCTGGCCGCCGCAATGCCCGTTGCAACGCTCGCAACGGCGCCGGCCCTGGCTGCCGATGCGCCCGCCGCTGCCGCTCCCTCGCTCGACGCCCAGGGCGTGTGGGACCTGACGCCGCTCTATGCCACGCCCGCCGCCTGGGAGGCCGAGCGCGTGGCCATCCTGGCCGAGCTGCCCAAGATCAAAGCCATTCAGGGCACGCTGGGCACGAGCAGCGCCACGCTGCAAAGCGGGCTCGACCAGATCAGCGCGCTGCGCAAGCGCATCTACCGCCTGGGCGTCTACTCCTCGCTGCGCGCGGACGAGAACACGCAGGTGACCGAGAACCAGGCCCGCAACCAGTTGGCCGACGCGGTCTCCAACCAGTTCGGCGAGGCCACGGCCTTCGTCAACGCCGAGATCGCCGCCATCGGCAAGGACAAGGTCACCACCTATCTGGCGCAGGCCCCGGGCTTGGCCAAGCACCGCTACTTCCTGCTAACCGCCCTGCGCCTGGCCGAGCACACGCTGGACCCCGCCCAGGAAGCCCTGCTGGCCGCCAGCGCCGATGCGCTGCAGCAGCCGGGCAACATCTACGGCCTGCTGACCAATGCGGACTTCCCCTGGCCCACGCTGACCCTGCAGGGCAAGAAGGTCACGCTGGACCAGGAGCAGTACACGGCCTGGCGCTCCAACCCCGATCCCGCCGTGCGCAAGCAGGTGTTCAAGGCCTTCTGGTCCACCTACAAGTCCTATGAGCGCACGCTGGGCGCCATCTACGCCGCCAATCTGCGTGGCACGGTGTTCTTCGCCCGCGCCCACAAGTTCGACAGCAGCCTGGCGATGGCGCAGAGCGGCGACAACATCCCCGCCGCTGTCTATACAACCCTCGTGCAGGAAGCCAATGCCGGCCTGCCCACGCTGCACCGCTTCTTCAAGCTGCGCAGCAAGATGCTCGGCCTGAAGGACGCCGGCTACCAGGACATCTACGTGCCGCTGGCCAAGCCGGCCGGCGAGTACTCGGTGGCCGAGGCCGAGAAGCTGACCATCGATGCGCTGCGCGCGCCGATGGGCGATGACTACGTCAACAAGCTGGCCGCCGGCTTCAAGGGCAACTGGATGCATTCCAAGGCCCAGCGCGGCAAGCGCTCGGGCGCCTACATGAACGGCGCCGCCTACGACGTGCATCCCTTCCTGCTGCTGAGCTTCAACAACGACGTCAACAGTGTCTCGACCCTGGCCCACGAGTGGGGCCACGCGATGCACACGATCTACACGACGGGCTCGCAACCTTTCGAGACCTCGGACTACGCCACCTTCATCGCCGAGATCCCCTCCACCGCCAACGAGCTGCTGCTGGGCGACTACCTGGCCGCCCACGCCAAGACCAAGCAGGAGAAGATCTTCGCCATCAGCCAGCAGCTGGAAAACCTACGCGGCACCTTCTTCCGCCAGGCCATGTTCGCCGAGTTCGAGCTGGCCTCGCACAAGATGGTGGAGAACGGCGAAGCGGTGACGGGCGAGAGCTTCACCAAGGTCTACCTGGACCTGCTCAAGCGCTACCACGGCGACGCGCAGGGCGTGCTCAAGGTGGACGATCTCTACGGCGTTGAATGGGCCTTCATCCCGCACTTCTACCGCGACTTCTACGTCTACCAATACGCCACCTGCGTGAGTGCAGCGGCCTACTTCGCCGAGAAGCTGGGCCAGGGCGATGCCGCTGCACGTGAGCGTTACTTCACCATGCTCAAGGCCGGCGGTTCGGATGAGCCCTACAAGCTCGTCAAGGCCGCCGGTGTGGACCTGGCCTCGCCCGAGCCCTACCGCGCGGTGGTACGCCGCATGAACCGGCTGATGGACGAGCTGGAAGCGCTGACGGCGAGCAAGTAAGGCAATTCAGGGGGTGAGCGATTGATCGCTCATTCCCTGATGGTGGCTCAGGAACATATGGCCCTGGAACCAGCGCTCCCAATGCCCGGCGCGCAGCCGGTCCAGCACAGGGCCCTTGATCTCTGAAAGGTCGAGCCGCACGCCCTGCGCGGCCAGCGTGTCGTGCAGCTCGCGCAAGGCCTCCAGGCCGCTGAAGTCGATGGCGTTGACCGGCGACATCATCATCACCACACGGTGGGTGGCCTGGCCGGCGCGCTCGCGTTCACGGATATGGCCCTGAACCACGTCGGCCAGCGTGCGGGCGTTGATGAAGACCAGGCTCTCGTCGATGCGCAGGCCCAGCACGCCCGGCGTTTCTTCCACCGCGTAGCGGCCCATATTGCGGAAATGCTCGGTGCCCGGCACGCGGCCGATGCGCGCCACATGCGGCTGCGCCGTGCGCTGCAGCAGCAGGGCGATGGAGCCCACCACGCCCACGGCCAGGCCCATGGAGACGCTCCAGCACAGCACCAGCAAGGTCACCACGATCATCAGCAGCGCTTCGGCGCGCGCATAGCGCCAGGCGCGGAAGTAGGGCTTGAGGCTCAGCCCCGAGAGCACGGCCACGATGATGGTGCCCGCCAGCACGGCATTGGGCAAGGCGGCCAGCGGCTTGGCCAGCAGCACCATGGCCAAGGCCATGAAGCCCGAGATGAAGACGCCGCTCACGCGCGTGCGGCTGCCCGCGTGGTGCAGCAGCACGCTGCGCGAAAAGCTCGCCGCCACCGGCAGGCCGCCGCTGACCGAGGCCACCAGATTGGCCGCGGCGAGGCCGCGCAGCTCATGCCGCGCCACCACCTTTTCACCACGCCGGCGCGCCAGCGATTCGGCCACGACGAGGCTGCTCACGTAAGCCATCAGCGCGATCAGCAGCGCCGAAGGCAGCAGCGCGCGCCACAGCTCGAAATCCAGCCGCGGCAGGCCCAGCGGCAGGTGCAGGGTCGGCAGCGCGCCGACCAGGTGCACGCCGTGCGCGTCGGCCTGCGTGAGCGCCGAGATCGCCATTGCCCCCAGCAGCAAGGCCAGCGGCGCCATCCGGGCCAGCGTGCCCTGACCCCAGCGGCGCACGGCCAGCAGCAGGCCGGCTGTCGCCAAGCCATAGACGGCAGTCAGCGCATGCCAGGACCAGCCGCTGGCCTGGGCCGATTCAAACAGCGTGCCGATCACCGAACCCTTGGCCGGGCTGCCCAGCAGCACCGGCACCTGGCTCAGCGCGATGGTCAGCGTGGCGCCGGTCTCGAAGCCGTGCAGCACCGGCACCGAGAGCAGCGAGGCCAGCGCGTCAAGCCGCAGCAGCGTGGCCAGCGCCATCAGCAGGCCGGTCTCGGCCGCCAGCACCAGCGCGCCTTCGGTGGGCGCGACGCCCGCGGGCAAGCCGCCCAGCGCCTGCGCGATCATCAGCGCGAGCACCGCCACCGGCCCCACGGCCAGCACCGGGCTGGAGCCGAGCAGCGCATAGGCCACGGCCGGCAGCAGGCTCGCATACAACCCGACCTCAGCCGGCAGGCCGGCCAGCATCGCATAGGCCAGACTTTGCGGGATCAGCAGCACGCTGACGATGAAGGCCGCGAGCAGGTCGGCGCGCCAGTGGCCGGAGCGTCTGTAATCTTGGAGTCTTGAAGTGAGCGGCATCGCGCGGCGAGTATAGGCAGGCGAGGCTGCGCTCAAGGGCCCGGACGACAGGTGGTCAGCCACCCACCGCTTCCACGGATCGCTCCATGCTTCATGCCACTTCCCCCTTGCCGTACAGGTGCACGATAGCGCGCAGACGCGCCTGCAGCGCGCTGCGCAGCGTTGCAGGCTCCAGCACCTCGACATCGGGGGCCAGGCGCAGCAACTGAGCTGCCGCATGGTCGATGGACTCGATGGGCACACGCAAGCGCACGCGGCCATCCTTGCGCCGCGAAGGCGGCGCAGCGGCCACCGCCTGTGCGATTCGGCTGCCGAGAAAGCTGAGCGCCTTCAGCCCGGCCTCGCTGGCCAGCACCAGCGCCTCGCCCTTGTAGAGCTCGCGCTCGAAGCGTTGCATCGACTCTGCCCAATACGCCGCCAGATCAAAGCCTTTGGGCCGGCGCACCGGCTCTTCTTCCAGCAGCGTCGCTTCGCGGATATTGCTGACGCGCAGCGTGCTCGGCCGCTCGCCCAGCAGCGCCACCAGGTACCAGCTGCCGCCCTTGAGCACCAGGCCGAGCGGGCCGACATTGCGCGCCGAGGTGCGCGTCCAGCTCTCGTAGCGCAGGGCCAGGCGACGCCCGCTCCACACGGCCTCGGCCACCAGGGCCAGATGCGGCAGCGGCTCCTGCTCGCGATACCAATCGACCGGGTCCAGATGCAAGCGATCACTGATCGTCAAGGCCTGTTCGCGCCAGCCCGCCGGCAGGGCGGAGAGCAGCTTGAGCCGCGCCGTGCCGACCTGCTCGCCCAGGCCCAGCTGCGCAGCCGGCCCGGCCAGGCCGCTCAGGAAGACGGCTTGCGACTCGGCCGGCGTGAGCCCGGTCAGCGTGGTCTTCCAGCCGTCGAGCAGGGCGAAGCCACCCGTGCGACCTCGCTCGGCATAGATCGGCACGCCAGCCGCGCTGAGCTGGTCCACATCGCGATGCAGGGTGCGCACCGACACCTGCAGCGCCTGGGCCAGCGCCCGCGCGCTCATGCGGCCGCGCGATTGCAGGAGCATCTGCAGGGTCAGGAGGCGGCTGGCGCGCATACGGAAATCATCGGTTGGAATACATGCCACTTGGTGGCAGATATTGTGGCGCAGACTGCGCTCACCTCATTCAAGGAGATCGACATGCAAGCAGCTTCTGTCCCAACTTCCACGCCGCCCGATTTCGACTTCATCATCGGCCGCTGGCAGGTCCACCACCGCCGCCTGCGCCATCGCCTACAGGGCTGCCAGGAATGGGTCAGCTTCTCCGGCCTCAGTGAATTCCGCAAGCTGATGAACGGCCAGGGCAATGTGGACGACAACTGGCTCGACCTGCCTGGCGATCCGTATCACGCGGCCACGCTGCGCGCGTTCGATCCCAAGACCCGGCAATGGGCCATCTGGTGGCTCGACGGCCGCTACCCGGACCGCATCGACGTGCCGATGCGCGGCAGCTTCACCGACGGCGTGGGCCTGTTCTTTGCCGATGACACGTTTGAAGGCCGACCCATCCGCGTGCGCTTCATCTGGACCACCCACACGCCGCAAGGCCCGCGCTGGGAGCAGGCCTTCTCGGTCGACGGCGGCGCGAGCTGGGAGACGAACTGGGTGATGGATTTCGAGCGCATGGCGTGAGCCCTCAAGCGCGCAGCGGCCACGCGCCCAGGTGATCGTGCAGCGTCTTGCCCACGTGGCTGAGCACCAGTGAAAAGCTCGCCGCAGTCCAGCGGATCGGATCGATCGGATGGGCCTCGACCTGGTGCTGGCGGTCGTAGAGCAGGGTCAGGTGCGGCGTGCCGGCCGGGCGCGGCTTGAGGCCATAGCGCTTCAGCGGCGAGGCGAGCACCTTGCAGAAGTCAGCGACGGCGGCACTCTCGCTACCGCTCAGGACAAAGGCATGGCTGGTGGGGAAGCTCAGCGCCTGATCCAGCACGATGTCGAGCGGCCTGTGCCGCACGGAAGCTGCGGCTGCGCGTGCCGCTTCAATCGTGGCCACCGGCATCGGGCCGATGGACTCGGCCAGGAAGACCAGCGTGATGTGCATCCGATCTGCCGCCAGCAGCTTGCCGCCCAGCCCGTGACAGCTTCGCAGCGATTCGCCCCGCGAGCTGATCAGCTCGCACGCGCTCGGCGGTGGGATCTGCGCGTAGAACAGCGTTTGCCGCCCCCCGTCGCTGACCGGAGTTGGCGGCGGTTCCTCAGAACCAAAGAGATCGGTTTGATCAGGCGCAGTCATGCGCCGATTCTCAGCGAAGCGCTGGCACCTCAAGGGGTGAGCACGCAAACCCTTCCCCTTTCGGCCCCCCCATGGAAGCGATTCGTCGCCCGGCGCTGCGCCCGGACACTGCCTTCACACCCGCCACAAGCAGCAGCGCACACCATGATCACCCTGCAGCGCCAAGCCCCCGCCCGCCCCGACGCGGCCGAAGTCTTGAGCACGGAATCGCGTGGCTGCGGCGGGTTCGACTCCAGCTACGAGCTGGCGCGCGGCGCGCAGGTGAGCGAGGGCCTGAGCGTCGAGGAGTTCGAGCTCTGGGTGTATGTGAGCAGCCGGCGTCAGGCGGCTCAGGTCGGGCGCCTGGCACTGTCCTGATCCCGGCGGCGGTGGGCGCCGACAAATATCACGCCGTGATACAGTTTCGCCTCCTCCAAACGCCGCACTCCCATGGCCGACCAGGCAACGCCGCTGCACAAGCGGCACTTTGAAGTTCTCGCTGAATTCCGCTACCAGATGCGCCGCTTCCAGCGCTTTTCGGAGCTGGCGGCGCGCGATGCGGGCATCACGCCGCAGCAATACCTGCTGATGCTGCAGATCAAGGGCGCGCCGGGGCGAGACTGGGCCCTGGTGGGCGAGTTGGCCGAGAAGCTGCAGATGCAGCACCACGGCGCGGTGGCCCTGGTGACGCGCTGCGAGGCGCAGGGCCTGGTCAAGAAGCGAGCCGATGAAAGCGACCGGCGTCAGGTGCAGGTGCACCTGACGGCACAGGGCGAGCGGCTGCTGCGCCGGCTGGCCGACCTGCATCGCGCCGAGCTCAAGTCGCTACGCGGGGTGTTCGAAGTGCCGCAGATCGACTTCGAAACATGAGCACACGCCCGGCCGCTCCGAAGGGGGCTCGCACCGAAGTCCGCGGGACGAAGGTCTTCCCATGAGCGATCGAGCCTTTGAACGCGCGGACTTCGACCAGGACAGGCGTCTGCTCTTCGTCACCGCCCTTGCCTGCGTGATCGGCCTGCTCACCACCGGCGGCGCCTGGCTGCTGCTGGCGATGATCCGCTTCTTCACCAACCTGTTTTTCTTCCAGAGCCTCTCGCTCGCCGCGCGCTCGCCGGCCGCGCATCAGCTGGGCGCCTGGGTCATCCTGGTGCCGGCGCTGGGCGGCCTGATCGTGGGCCTGATGGCCAGGCTGGGCACGGACAAGATCCGCGGCCACGGCATCCCTGAGGCCATCGAGGCCATCCTGTTCGGGCAGAGCAAGATGTCGCCCAAGGTGGCCGTGCTCAAGCCGATCTCCTCGGGCATTGCCATCGGCAGCGGCGGGCCCTTCGGTGCCGAAGGCCCGGTCATCATGACCGGCGGCGCCATCGGCTCGCTGCTGGCGCAGTTCTTCCACCTCACGGCGGCCGAGCGCAAGGCCTTGCTCGTGGCGGGCGCAGCTGCGGGCATGACAGCCGTGTTCGGCACGCCGCTGGCGGCCGTGCTGCTGGCCATCGAGGTGCTGCTGTTCGAGCTGCGCCCGCGCAGCCTGCTGCCCGTGGCGATGGCTTGTGCGGTGGCCGGCTTTGCGCGGCCCTATTTGCTGGAACCCGGCTATCTGTTTGCGCTGCAGACCGGCACGCCCGACGCCTGGACGCTGCTGAGCAGCATGGCCGCGGGCCTGGTCTCGGGCCTGCTGGCAGCGCTGCTGTCGCGCACGCTCTACGCCATCGAGGACGGCTTCGGCCTGTTGCCGCTGCACTGGATGTGGTGGCCGGCGCTGGGCGGCCTGGTGGTGGGCGTGGGCGGCTGGCTGGAGCCGCGCACGCTGGGTGTGGGCTACGACGTGATCGGCGCGCTCCTGCACCTGCAGCTGCCGCCCGCGCAGGCTCTGGCCATCGTCAGCGTCAAGGCGGTGATCTGGCTGGTGGCCCAGGGCTCGCTGACCTCGGGCGGCGTGCTGGCGCCGGTGCTGACGATCGGCGCCGGCGCGGGCGTGCTGATCGCCGCGATGGCGCCGGGCCCCGATGCCGCGCTGTGGCCACTGCTGTGCATGGCCGGCGTGCTGGCCGGCGTGATGCATGCGCCGCTGATGGCCGCGGCCTTTGCCTTCGGCCTAACGGGCGATGCGCCGGCCCTGCTGCCGCTGCTGACGACGACCATGGTGTCCTACGGCTACACCGTGCTGCTGATGCGCCGCTCCATCCTGACCGAGAAGATCGCACGCCGCGGCCGCCACATCTGGCGCGAGACCGGCGTGGACCCGCTGGAGCGGCATGCCGTGGAGGAGACGATGAGCCGCGAGGTGCTGAGCGTGGCGGCGGGGGCGCGCGTCGATCAGGTGCTGGCCGAGCAGTTCGGCGCCGGCCAGCGCCATCGCGCCTATCCGGTGCTCGACAAGGGCCGGCTCGTGGGCATGGTGGGCCGCGAGACCCTGCTCACGCTGGCAGCTGACACGCCTTGCGGCGCGGCTTGCTCGGGCCAGGCTCTGCACTTCGCGCTGCCTCAGGAAACCTGCCGCGCCGCGGCCGGCCGCATGGCGCGCCTGGGGCTGGAGCGGCTACCGGTGGTGGCCGATGCGCAGTCGCTGCTTCTGGTGGGCCTGATCGCGCGCAGCGATCTGATCAAGCCCTCGCTGGCCCATCACCACGAAGAAGAACTGCGCGAGCGGCCCCGCCGCCTGCCCTGGCAATGAAGTTCCCCGGCTCCTTGCTGCGCCTCGCCCGCGACTGCTGGCCTGCGCGGATGCGCGTGGGCGGGCGCGAGAGGCTGCGCGCCATGCTCGGCGGCGGCCTGGGCATCCTGTTCACCGGCCTGGCGGCGCGCGCGCTGCTGGGCAGCGGGCAGGGCGCCTGGATCGTGGCGCCGCTGGGCGCCAGCGCGGTGCTGGTGTTCGCCGTGCCGGCCAGCCCGCTGGCCCAGCCCTGGTCGGTGATCGGCGGCAACACACTCTCGGCCCTGGTCGGTGCGGTCTGCGCGATGCTGATCCCCGACCCCGCCTGGGCCGGCGCCGTGGCCGTGGGCGGCGCCATCGCCACCATGTTCGCCCTGCGCTGCCTGCACCCGCCCGGCGGCGCGGCGGCCCTGCTGTGTGCACTGGGCCATGTGCCGCTGGGCTTTGCGCTCTTCCCGGTGGGCGTGGACTGCCTGCTGCTGGTGGCCGCCGGCATCGTCTACAACGGCCTCAGCGGCCGGCGCTACCCGCAGGGCCAGGCAGCGCCAGCGTCGGCAGGCTCGGCCGCGCGGTTCTCGACGGCCGATCTGGATGCGGCGCTGGCCCACTACAACCAGGTGCTGGACATCAGTCGCGACGATCTCGAAGAGCTGCTGCACCACGCCGAGGCCGCGGCCTACCAGCGCAGCTTCGGTGCCCTGGCCTGCGCCGACATCATGAGCCGCGAGCCGGTCGCTGTCGAATACGGTACGCCGCTGGACCAAGCCTGGGCGCTGCTGGAAAAGCAGCATATCAAGGCCCTGCCCGTGATCGACCGCGCGCGCCGCGTGATCGGCATCCTGACCCTGGCCGATTTCACGCGGCACGCCGGCGCCGGCAGCGCCGCGCAGATCGGCGAACGCCTGCAAGCGCTGGTGCGCCCGAGCGGCCGCAGCCACAGCGACAAGCCCGAGGTGGCCGGCCAGATCATGAGCACCGAGGTACACACGGCCTCGCTGCACCAGCGCGTCAGCGAGCTGGTGCCGCTGTATGCACGGGCGGGCCATCACCACCTGCCGGTCATCGACGAGGAGCGCCGGCTGGTGGGCATGATGACCGAGCGGGACCTGGTGCGCGCGCTGAGCGGCCGCATCGGCAGCAGCGGCCCCGGCTGAGGGCTCGTCAGTGCAGAAAATACTCCGCCGGCATCGCCCGGAACGCAGTGGTCAGCCCGGGGTTGTCGAGCCGCAGCTTCAGCGCCGGCGCGCCATGCCGCAGCGCCTCGGCATAGCCCGGATCGTCGGCCAGCAGCTTCTGCACCTGGCCGCTGGCGAAGGCCTTGCGCAGGCCGGCAGCGATCAGGTCGCGCAGTTCGACATTGCCCTTGTGCACGAAGAACAAGCGCCCGAAGGGGTAGACGAGGGCGATGCGTTGGTCGATGGTGAGCTTGTCGGCGCCGGACGCATAGCGGCGCGTGAGGTCGTAGGCCTCGTCCATGCCCAAGGGAAGATAGTCGAAGCGACGCGCCTCCAGGCTCAGGAACAGCGAGGCGAGCTGCGGAAATGTCTGCACCTGCAGGCCAGCGCCACGCAGGATCTCGGCATCGGGCCAGCCCAGGCCCTGTCCGGCAACGAAGCGGCCCAGGTCGGCCAGTGACTTCACGCCCGCGAAGGCGTCGCGGTCCTGCTTGCGGATCACCAGCAGCCGCCACCCGTTGAGCCCGCGATCAATGGGGAAGTAGACGGGCAGGTAGCGCCGCTCGAACTCCGGCGTGCTGCCGAAGTCGATGACGTCGACGGCGCCGCTGTCGAGCAGCGCGCGGACCCGCTCGGGGTTGGCCGAGTCGGCCTGCAGCTCGATCCGGTAAGGCCGCCCCGCGCAGCGCAGCGCCAGATCCAGCATGCGATAGCCCAGGCCGTTTGCGCCCATGCCGTTGATGTTGGGATAGCGGACCACGAGCGCCGGCGGCTGCGCCTGTGCCGGTGCGCCGGGCAGCAGGCCCAGCGCCACGAGCAGGATGATCCGGCATAACGCGGCGGCTCGGCTGACAGTCATCCGCATGCTGCCGTCAGCCCCGCGCTTCGTTCAGCAGCAAACGCAGGGTCGCGCGCAAGCCCGGATGAAAATGCTCCAGCTGCAGGCCGCGCAAGCTCTCCGGCAACCAAGGGTTGGCGAGCGCGATCAGCGTCGCCGGCAAGGCACGCTGGCCGGTCAGGACGGGGCCGATGCCCGGGGTACGCCTGAGCAGCGCCAGCAGCGATCCGTCGGCATGCGCGGCCTTGAGCCCGCGCAGCAGGGCGGCTTGCAGCTCGGCGTTGCCGCGCGTGACGTAGAAGACGCGTGGGTAGGGGTAGAGCAGGCCGACGCCGGTGTCGATCTCCACGTCCGGCGCGACGGCGCGCTGCGCATCGAGAATGCCGTGCGCCTCGTCCGATCCCAGCGGGAGCAGGTCGAAGCGCCCGCCCTGCAGCATGCGCACGAGCTTGTCGAACTCACCCTCCTCGACGCGCAAGCCCGCGTTGCCGAGGATGCGGCTGTCGGTCCAGCCCAGGCCCTGGCCGAAGACGAAGGGCTGCAGGTCCTCGACGCGGTGCACGCCGCGCAGTCGCTTGAGCACCTCGCGGCGGCCGAGCAGCATCCGGCAGCCGCCGAGGCCGAAGTCGATGGGCATGGGCACCATGTCGACGTTGTCCGCGAGCCGTTCCGTGCCGCCGTTGTCGATCACGCTGAACTGGCCTGCCTGCAGCTGGCGCCAGGCCGCCTTGCTGGAGACCAAGGCATCACCGAGATGCAGCTCGTAGGGCCGACCCGAACGCTGCAGCGCCAGCTCAAGCACCTGGAAGCCAAAGGCGTGCTGCGGCCGCTCCAGCAGGCGCGGATACACCACGCGCAGCGGCGGACCTTCTGCACCCAGCGCCATGCCGGCCAGAGGCGCCAGCGCGGCGCCAAGAACGAGGGTTCGACGGGAGCGGGAATGCATGCGATTGAGGCTCGTCCAGGAACGGAAGTTCGGGCAGGGACTGCTTCGCCATCGCTTCAGCGCAGGGCATCCTGCGCTATGGCCCTTATACCAAAGCGGAGCTTCATCGAGGGTTCCGCAGCCCAGCTTGCTGAGGGCAGCGGCCGCTCATCTACCGGGCTTTGCGCCGGGCCGCGGCCTGCGACGGACGGTCGCCAGATGGGTCTGCACGCGGGCCGCCACGTCGACGATGTACTGCGCCACTTCCGGCCGCGCGCCGGGCTCGCGCCCGAGCAGCGAAGCGCCGAGCAGGGCGGGTGAGGCCAGCGCGCGCCGGCGTGGAGCCAGGGCGAGCATGGGCCGCCGGGTGGCTGCGGCAATTTGGCGATCGAGGTCCAGCGCGATCAGTGCCGTTCCTTCGAGAAAACCGTCAAGCCGCTCGTTCCCGACCCCGGCAGTGCCACCAGCGGGCGCGGGCGGCGCGGCGGCCGCAGCCAGTGGCACGACGGGTTTCACGGCCGGCGCCTTGGCCCGCAGGCAGGAGAGGAAGTTGCTGGCGGCGCCGTCCCGCGCGGTCAACGGCAGGCCCAACTCGAAGTTCTCGATGAGCGCATGCACGACGGCCGCGTGATCAAAGGACTCGCCAGGGAACAGTGTGCTGCCCAGCGCCCCTCGCGGCGCGCCGGCGGCCACCAGCACCGCGGGCACGCGCGGCCCGAGCGCATCGAAGCCGAAGGCAACCTTGCCGGCAGACTGATTGACCGGCCAATCGCCTGGCGGCACGGCTGGAGGCGGGCTGACGTGATCATAGAAGCCGCCGTGCTCGTCCCAGAGAACGAGCAGCGCGCTGCGCTCCCAGATCGGCGCATCCTGCAGCGCCGCCACCACCTGGCGCAGCAGCGCCTCGCCCGCGCTGACCAGGCCCTTGGGATGCTGCGAGTCGCCGTTGCGGAACGAGCCGATGAGACGGATAGCGTAGTTCGGTTCGATGAAGGTGTAGGCCGGCGCGTAGCCCGGGTCCATGACGTCGTTGGCGAAGCCGGGATCCCCTGCGTTGTCGCCGCTGAACGCACGGAAGTTGCCAGAGCCCGGCTTCAAGTAGCGCGCGACCATGCCCTGGCAGGCCAGGACCTGGGGCATGGAGTCCCCGTGATAGACGCGCCAGGGGACGCGCGCGGCATCCAGACGATCGAAGATGGTTCCGTGCTGGAAGCGAAACTCCGCTGCGGGCAGAGTCACGGCACCGAAGGCCTTGGCGGCCGACGGACTGTCGGCCAGGCCGCCGCTGGACGCCGCGTGCACGAAGAAGCGGTTGGGCCAGGTCGGGCCGGGCATGGACGAGAACCAGTTGTCGAACAGGACATGCTCGCCTGCGAGCTGCGTGATGACTGGCAGCTGTGAAGGCAGGAATCCCTTCGCGGCCTCCGGATCAAAGCCCGTCATGCCTCCGCCTGCGATCTGCCTTTGCACATCGACGAATTCATGTCCCGGGTCGAAGGAGGCACGATCGGTTGCACCGGGCCCGAAGGGCGGCGCGGGCGGCCGCATCACGCCAGGCAGGCCACTCAATCCGAAGAAATGGTCGAAGGACCGGTTCTCCAGCATCAGCACGAACAGGTGGTCGACGACAGGCATGGCAGCTCCCGGGGTACAAGGAATCAACGGGAACACACTGTGCACCGATTGCCGCGGCACCGCCTCCTTGAAACAGCGGAAACCCCGGGGGCGCAGCCTCCTCAGCGCGGCTTGCGCAGCATCACCTCCTGATGCCCACAGCCGGCCGGGATCATCGGGAAGCAGTTCTCCTCCGCCCGGACGCGCACGTCGAGGAAGAAAGGGCCGTCTGCGTCGAAGCATTGCGTGAGGGCCGCGTCGAGTCGCGAACGCTCATCCACCCGCGCCGCCTGCCAGCCGAAGCCGCGTGCCACGGCGACGAAATCGGGCATGGACTCGTTGTAGCTGTGGCTGTAGCGCTCGCCGTGGATCAACTCCTGCCACTGCCGCACCATGCCCATGTGGGCGTTGTTGCACAGGATCACCTTGACCGGCGTGCGGTGCTGGCGCGCGGTGGCCAGTTCCTGGATGTTCATGAGGATGGACGCATCGCCGCTGACGCACACCACCGTCTTGCCAGGATGCGCGAGCTGCGCGCCGATGGCGGCGGGCAGGCCGTAGCCCATGGTGCCGGCGCCGCCCGAGGTGAGCCATCGGCAGGGCTCTTCGAAGGCCAGGTGCTGGGCCGCCCACATCTGATGCTGACCGACGTCGGTGGAAACGATGGCGTCGCGGCCCGCGAGCTGCGCTTGCAGCTGGCGCATCAGGGCTTGCGGGGCGATCGTCGAAGGCGTGTCCTCGAAGGCCAGGCTGTCCCTGGCCCGCCATTGCGCGATCTGCTGCCACCAGTTGTCCAGCGGCCGGAGCGGCTTGTCTTGCAAGGCATGGCGCAGGGCCGCGAGAAGGGCTGCAGCATCGCCGACGAAGGGCAGGTCCGCCTTCACGACCTTGTGGATGGAGGCCGCGTCGATGTCGAAATGGATGACCTTCGCGTGCGGCGCAAAGCTGTCGAGCCGGCCTGTCACGCGATCATCAAAGCGCGCGCCGACGCAGACGATCAGGTCCGCATGGTGCATGGCCAGGTTCGCTTCCAGCGTGCCATGCATGCCGAGCATGCCCAGCCACTGCGGCGCAGACGCAGGGAAGGCGCCGAGGCCCATCAGCGTCAGCGTGCAGGGCGCGTTGCACAGACGCACGAGGGCGGCGAAGTCCGCGCAGGCCGTGCGGCCGGCGTTGACGAGCCCGCCGCCGCCATAGAAGACCGGGTGCTCGGCGGCGGCGATCATGCGCGCGGCCTGCTCCATCCGTGCGGAGTCCGCGGCCTTTGCACGTGGCTTGGCGGTGCGCGGGTTCCTTGGCAACTGCGGTGTTACCTGCTGCTGCAAGTCCTTCGGAAAGTCGAGCAGCACCGGCCCGGGCCGGCCGCCGCTCGCGACCTCGAAGGCCTGTCGCACGAGGGCTTCGACCGCAGCCCCGTCGCGGATCTGCGCATTCCACTTGGTCACCGAGCGCGTGATGCCCAGCGCATCGCATTCCTGAAAAGCATCGGTGCCGACGGACGGCAGCGCCACCTGCCCGCTGATGCAGACGACGGAGATCGAATCGGACATCGCATCGAGCAGCCCCGTCGTCGTGTTGCCCACGCCCGGCCCCGAGGTAACGAGCACCACGCCGACCCGGCCCGTGCTGCGCGCATAACCCTGAGCTGCGTGGACAGCGGCCTGCTCGTGGCGCACGAGGATGTGGCGGATGCGGGTCTCGCCATGCAGCGCGTCATAGATCGGCAGCACGGCACCGCCGGGGTAGCCAAAGATCGTGTCCACGCCGAGGTCCACCAGGGTGTCGAGCAGGACTTGGGCGCCGCTGCGGGATGGGGCTGGCTGGGCCGCCGGGGCGAGCCGTTCGAGGGTTGCATTCATCATCTCAGTGTCCCGGCAGGCGCGCAGCAATACTTGCCGTTTTTGCCTCCATTGGCTTTCAGACCAGCAAATCCTGCTGACAATAGGCCATGGCAAAAGAAATCCATCTGGACCGCTACGACCTGGCTCTGCTGCGCGCCTTGCAGCGCAACGCCCGTGCCAGCCTGCAGGAGCTCAGCGCCGAGGTGGGCCTGAGCAGCTCGCCCTGCTGGGCGCGCGTCAAGCGCATGGAAGAGGCCGGCGTGATCGAGGGCTACACCATCAAGGTCAATGCCGAGCTGGCAGGCGTGCCCGACCAGCTGATCGTGCAGCTGACGCTGGACTCGCATTCCGAGGACGCGCTCGAAGCCTTCGGCCGCCAGCTCGAAGCCATTCCCGAAGTGCTGGAGGCCTATCTCGTCTCGGGCGACTACGACTACGTGCTGCGCATCGCCGTCAAGGGCACGCGCGACTACGAGCGACTGCTGCGCGAGCAGCTCTACAAGATCCCGGGCATCCAGCACAGCAAGTCGAGCTTCGTGCTGCGGCGACTCAAGAGCGGAAATCTCTCGCTTTGACCGTCAAGGATCGAGGGGCCACACCGGCCGTTTGAGATGCTTGTACGAGAACTGTCCCAGATCGCTCTGCAGTGAGCCCTGCGTGTCCGCATAGACCGTGGCCGCGACGATCGGGTCGAAGCCGGCGCGGAAGTGCTGCGTGGACTTCACGACGATCAGGCGCATCGCGCTGAGATCGATGCCCAGCTCGGTGAAGCAGTCGGGTGAGAACACCTGTTGGCGGATGCTGTTGAGCACGAGGGTGATGCCCTCGGCGCGCACGGCCACGGCGTCACCCAGCCGATCGAAGCCGCCCGGCGTGAGGCCGCGCTGCTTCGCATCGCTGCGGCAGGCGAGCACCTCGACTTCGAGATCCACGGGGGCGCCCGACATGGGCCCGACCTTGCCGCCGATGCGCAGCGGCAAGCGCGCGCCGACACCGGCAGAGCTTGCGATGGCCACCGCCTGCGGATCCCAGATCATGCCGAGCGCGGCGGCGCGGATGCCGCGGTCCAGCAGGGCGCGCAAGGCAAAAGTGCTGTCGCAGGCCGCGCCGCCGCCGGGGTTGTCGGAGGTGTCGGCCAGTACGACCGGGCCGGCGTTGGCGCGCATGGCGGCCTCGGCCTTGTCGAGCGCCGCGCCCAGCGGCAGCCGCTTGGCACTGGCACGTTCGCGCAGGCTGTAGAACGCTTGCGACAGCTCCAGCAGCAGCGCCTCGGCCGCGCCGGCGGCAGCGGGGGTGTCCTCGGCATAGACCAGCATGGCCGCGCTGGTATGCGGCGTGTCCGACCACGGAAATCCATGCATGGCGGAGACCGACAACATGCCCGGCAGCGCCTCGCTGGCCTGGAGCTTGAGCACGAACTCGCGCATCGGCGATTCGGTGGTACCAAAGATGCCCAGCATGGGCACCTGGCGCCAATGCGCGCGCGGCTTGAGCTCGCCCTTGCCCATGCGGTCCAGCAGCGCGTAGAGCTCGCGGCCACGCGCGGCGTAGTCGATGTGCGGATATTCCTTGCAGGCGATCAGCAGGGCGCCCGAGTGGATCATGGCCGGGCTCATATTGCCGTGCAGATCAAGCAGGGCGCCGACGGGCACTTGGGGGCCGACGAGGGCGCGCACGCGCTGCAGCAGATCGCCTTCGCAGTCCGGATAGCCGTCGGCCAGCATCGCACCGTGCAGCACCAGCACGACCCGGTCCACCGGCATCGAGGCCTGCAGATCGGCCAGCAGCTCGTCGCGCAGCCGCTCGTAGTCAGGACGCGAGAGCGGCCCCGCCGGCTGGGCCACGGCGTACAGGCCCGGCAGCAGCGCGTCGCCGTGCTGCGCGGCGCTGGACAGCACGCCGCCCAGCTCTGCCTGGGCCTGGATGCGCCTCAACGCGTCGGCTTGGCTGCGGCGGATCAGCAAGCCCTCTTCGTACGACTGCACGCTGGTAGGCAGGGGTGAGAAGCTGTTGGTCTCGTGCACCAGCCCGGCGAGGAAGAGGCGCTTGCTCATGCTGCGTTCATCAATACCACTGGTTGAAGCTGATCATGTGGTGGACCAGGCCCAACACCACCAGCACGATGAAGGCGAGCGCCCAAACCACAGCCAGCGAACGCGTCGCCAGGCCACCTTGTTGTGTGAGCGCCGTCTTCGCATGCCACAGTGAAGCGATCAGACCGCCAACAAAGGCCACCAGCGTCACGATCTGCGCCAGGGGCAGGCTCAAGGAGGTGTCCTTGAGGTCGTCCAGTCCCGCCACCACCACGCCCCACAGCACGATGGCCACGAGGCTCAGCACGCTGGCCCAGCGCAGGCCGCTGATGGCCTTGGAAGGCCTGGCCGCCACGCCATGGCGGCGGCGCAGCACGGCGGCCACCGGCCACAGCAGCGCCGTCAGCAGCACCACGCCCAGTGCTGCGCACAGCGACACCAGCGCGCCGGTGCTGGCCATAGCGGGCACGGGTTCGAAGATGAAAGCGAAGACGTAGGGCTCCAGGCCCCAATGCACCACCTTGCCGTTCTCGACCAGGGCCTGCAGGCGGCGCTTGCCGTGCTCCTCTTCCCAGAAGAAGGGTTTGACTTCGCGGAACACGCTGCGCGAGCCGGCCAGGTCGATGGCGACGCGGCCGTCTTCGAGCGCCTGCACGCGCGTCGGGCTGAGCAGGGCCAGCAACGAGAGGAAGGTCGAATCCTCGCGGCGCGTGGTGCGGTAGGCGCCGGCCATCAGCTGCGCATGCTGCTTGGCGGTAGCGGCGTCCACTTCAATCTTGGTCGGCGCGCGCTGGTCGGGCAGGTAACGGTCGACGAAGGACTCGAAGAAACGATCGCGCAGCCACTTGCCGCGGCCGTCCGTGCCAGGCGAGTTGACGGAGATGTAGATGCCGATGTGGTCATCGGGGAACAGCAGCAGGTCGGTGTGGAACAGCACCGTGTCGCCGCCATGGCCCACCACGCGGTGGCCGTTCGCATCTTGCTGGTAGAAGCCCAGGCCGATGCCCAGCAGATCGGGCAGCGGCTTGGTCAGCTTCGTGTGCATCAGCTGCACGGTCTCGGGCTTGAGGATCTGCGCATCGCCGAGCTTGCCTTGGCCGAGATACGCGAGCATGAAGCGGCCCATGTCCGCGCCGGTGGCCGAGAGGCTGCCGGCCGGCGGCAGCGAGATGACTTCGAAGCCTTTGGGCTTCTCGTCCTGGCTCGGGTAGCCCAGCGACATCTGGGGCTGCAGCGCCTTGGGCAGCGGCTGGCGGAAGCTCGCGTTCTTCATGCCCAGCGGGTTGAAGATGTGCTGCTCGATGTAGTCGTCATACGGCTGGCCGCTGACGCGCTGCACGATGTAGCCGGCCAGCGAGGTGGCGTAGTTCGAGTAGCCCGGCGTGCTGCCCGGTTCGTAGATGTACGGCGGGATGTAACGCTTGAGCACGGCGCCGAGGTCGGGCGTGGCGGTGTCGTAGGTCAGCAGATCGCGCGCCACTTCCTCGAAGCCCGAGGTGTGCGTCATCACGTGGCGCAGCGTCAGCGCCTTGCCGTGGTACGAGGGGATCTGGAAGTCGAGGTACTTGTTGACGTCAGCGTCCAGGTCCAGCTTGCCCTGCTCGACGAGCTGCATCACCGCGGTCCAGGTGAAGAGCTTGGAGACGGAACCCGGTCGGAACAGCGTGCGCTGCGGGTCCACGGGCAGGCTCTTGTCCCAGTCGGAATAGCCGTAGCCCTTTTGCAGGATCGGCTGGCCGTCCTTGACGATCACGACCACCGCGCCGGGCACGCCGGCCGAGCGCAGGGCGGCGGGCATCAGGCCGTCGAGCCAGGATTCGGCGTCACTGGCGGCCAGCTCAGGCGTGGCGGCCGCGGCAGGCGCCGCCGAGGCGGGCAGCAGCGCGCTGGCGCACAAGGCCAGCGCCAGCAGCCGCAGGGGTTTGAAGAATGTCTTCATGCGAAGGTCCGTTCTCTTAGAAGTTGTAGCTCAGATTGCCGCCGATGGTGCGCGGCGTGACCACCGTGACATTCACGGGCCCGCCGAGCGTTGTCAGTCCGGTGTCGCCATTCAGCAGTGCCCGGCGGTCGGTCAGGTTGCGCACATAGGCGGAGAGCTGCCAACGGCCAAAGTCGATGCCCCAGCTCGCATCCAGCAGGGTGTAAGCAGGCAGGTTGAAGTTGGGCACCGTCGTGGTCGGCGAGTCGTAGCCCGCATTGCGCTGGCCGCCGTGGCGCAGATTCAAACCGACATAGGAAGGCTTGCCGGCCAGGTCATACGCATAGTTGGCACCGACGGACGCTGAGAACTTGGCGACATTGGGAATGCGGGAGCCGGCCGCACCGAGGTTGGGGGCGTCCTCGGTGAGCTTGGCGTCATTGAAGGTCAGCGAGGAGTTCAGGCTCCAGTGCGTGTCCGCCCGATAGCTGGCTGCCAGCTCCAGGCCCTTCGATTGCGCGTTGCCGGCATTGGTGATCAGGCCAACGCCGTCAAAGGCGATGGATTGCTGCAGCTTGTTCCAATGGATGTCAAACACGGCGGCTTCGATCGACAGGCGCTTGTCGAGCAGATCCGCCTTGTAGCCGAACTCATAGCTCCACAGGCTGTCGGAGTGGAAGGACGTCGGCGCGGCCGGATCGATCTGGGTGGTTCCCGGCAAGACAGCCGGCGGATTGGGGCCGCCCGGGCGGTAGCCGCTGGCGGCGCGCACGTAGACGCTGCTCGTGGCGTCCAGCGAGTAGCGCGCCGTGGCCAGATAGGTGGTGGAACTGTCGTTGCCCGCTGCAGCAGGGGAAGGCGTGCCGTTGATCGCCGGGTTGTAGGTCTGATGGTTGTGCGCGACGCGAGCACCGACCGTCAGGGACAAGGCGTGTGTCGGGTTGTAGGTCAAGTCACCGTAGACCGCGTTCTCGCTGAACGTGGAGGGCTGCACCGCCGTTTGCGCCGTCAGGTCGGTACCGCCGGGCAAGCCGAAAACGATGGCCTGGTTGTAGGCCGTACTTTCCTTGTTGTGATAAGCCCCGAGGATCCACTCGACCATGCCGGGCGCGGAGGTCAAGCGCAGCTCTTCGGTCTGCTTGTGCAGGTCGGTCACGTTGTTCAGCACCACGTAATCGGAGCCCGGCACCAAGCCGAGATAGACGGTGGAGGACAGGTCCTGCGCGGTGGCGCTCTTCAGGCGCTGATCCGAAGCAATGAGGTTCAGGCGCGCCCCGCCAAAGTCATATTCGATATCGCCAGACGCAATGGTGTTCTTGACTTTGTAAGGCTCGGCGGTGGCGAGATTTTTCGACAAGTCGCCATACAGCGGCTGGCCGTTGGCATCGACGGCGACCGCGTTCGTTCCGTTGCGCTCAATGTCCTGCTTCGTGGCGGTCAAGCGGATCTTCAGCTTGGACATGGGCTCCAGCAACACCGAGACCCGGCCGCCGCGCGTGTTGCCGTCGTTGACGTGACTGCCGGCTGCGAGGCCCACGGCATCGACGTAGCCACCGTCATGCTCGTTGAACAGCGCGACCCGCATGCCGGCCACGCCTTCGCTCAGCGGCACGTTGATCACCGCGCTCTCGGTGTGCCCCAGATCGCCGTTGTGGGTTTCGTGCACGCCCAGGCCCACCTTGCCGGAGAGGCTGTAGGTGTCGGGTTCATTGGTCACGTACTTGAGCAGACCACCCATGGCGCCTGCGCCGTACAGGGTGCCCTGCGGGCCGCGCAGCAGCTCGATGTGATTCAGGTCCAGCAGCGCCATGTCCAGCGCCGACGAGCCGATCGTTCCCGTGAACACGGTGCTGGAGCCCAGGGCAACCTCGTCGATGTAGGTGCCTACGGTTGTACTGCCGATGGTGCCCACGCCGACCCCGCGAATGTTCAGCTGACCGCGCCCGGGTCCACCATCGGCTTGAAACTCCACGCCCGGCAGGTTGGCGATGTAGTCGCTCAGCGTGGCGGCACCGGAGTGCTCCAGGTCTTCCGTGCTCAAGACCTCTACGCGCAGCGGCACATCGCGGATCGGCTCGCGGCGGCGCGTGGCCGAGACGGTCACGCGATCGAGGCTCTCGGTCTTGGCATTCTCGGCCTTGGCATCGGCGGCAGACGCCGCGGCCGGGGCTGCGCCCGCCTGCGGGGCTTCCTGGGCCCAGGCAGCGGACGCGAACAGCGCGCTCATGCAGGGAACGAGCAGTGCCGCAAGCTTTTGGCGCGGATGGGGCGCCGTGGCACGAGACGGGCGGGAGCCGTGAGAAGAGCGACGCATGTGCATCTCCAATCTGGGTGGATACAATGATGCGACTAGTTTCCAATTTGGAAAAATATTTCCCATTGGTGGAAACCTGAATGATTTTTCGCCTAGGGCATCCGCAGGGCCATTCCGCTCCGATGTTTGCCTATGATCGATTCAATATGCCTTCCAGCGTCATGGCCAATTCCAATCCGGGCGACCACATCCGCAACGTACGCAAGCGCCTCGGGCTCACGCTGAGCGAGCTGAGCGGGCGCACCGGCCTGGCGGTTTCCACCTTGTCCAAACTGGAAAAAGGCAACGTCTCGCTGTCCTACGACAAGCTGATGCTGCTGAGCCGCGGCCTGGGCGTGGACATGGCCGAGCTGCTCAGCGATGCGCAAGGCAGCGGCGCGCGGCCCGCACCGGGCGGCGGCGGCCGGCGCGTCGTGCATCGCGGCGGCGAAGGCCAGCTCGTGCAGACGCAGAGCTACCAGCAGGTCTATCTCGCGTCCGAGCTGCTGAACAAGCGCTTCACGCCCATCGTCGTCGAGGTGCATGCGCGCACGATCGAGGCGTTCAGGGCCGAATTCGGCGACTTGATCCGCCATCCGGGCGAGGAGTTTGCCTACGTGCTCGAAGGCGAAGTCGCCTTCCATTCCGAGCTCTACGCGCCGGTCGTGCTCAAGGCCGGCGATTCGATCTACTTCGACAGCGAGATGGGCCACGCCTATCTCAAGGCCACCGAGGGCCCGTGCCGGCTTGTCGCCACCTGCGCGGCACGCCACGGCCAGGGCGAGACCTTGTCCCAGCAGTTCCTGGAAATCTCGCAGCGGGTTCAGGCCACCCCCGCGAAAGCTGCGCGACATGCAGTGGCCGTCAAGGCCAAGCCGAAGACGACAAAGCGCTGATTTCGGCTAACGGTCAATTCGGTTGACCATCGGCGCCACCGCCAGCAGCGCGGCGGCTGCAGCGCCGGCGATGCCCGCCATGGCCGTGAAGAATCCGGCCGGACCCAGCACCTCCCAGCCGCGACCCACCACGCCGGACAGCAGGTTGCCGCCGAAGGACGCCAGGAACCAGGCCGCGATGACCGTCGCGCCCATGCCCGCCGGCGCGAGCCGCGCGAACAGGCCCAGGCCGACGGGCAGGATGTAGAGCTCGCCCAGGGTGTAGAGCGCGAAGAAGAGCAGCACCCAGAGCCCGCTGACGGCATGCCCGCCGCTCGTCGCAGCCACCAAGGCCAGCATCAGGTAGGACAGGGCCACGCCGCCCGCGCCCAAGGCCATCTTCACCGGAGACGTCGGCTCTCGACCGCGGGTCGCCGCGCGGCGCCAGTACGCCACCAGCAGCGGCGTGAAAAGGAAGACGAAAAGCGGGTTCAGCGACTGCATCCAGGTGACAGGCACGAGCCAGCCGAACAGCTGCCGGTCGACTTGCGTGTCGGCCCAGACGGCCAAGGTGTTGCCGCTCTGCTCATAGGCGCTGCGGAAGGCAATGACGGCCAGCCCGACGAGCAGCAGAGGCAGGAAGCTGCGGCCGAGGCCGGTCGCGCGCGGCGCTGGCTCGACCATCGCCGCGCGTGGCTTGTCCGCGGGCAGATAGCGGCCGTTGAGCATGTAGATCACGAGCCCCAGGCACATGCCCACGCCGGCCGCGCCGAAGCCCACGTGCCAGCCATAGAGCTCGCCCAGCGTGCCGCAGACGATAGGCGCCAGCAGGCCACCAAGGTTCACGCCCATGTAGTAGATGTTGTAGGCGCCGCCGCGGCGCGGGTCGCCCTCGGCATAGAGGTCGCCGACCTGGCTCGGCAGGCTGGGCAGGAACAGGCCGTTGCCCAGCGCGATCAGCACGAGCGCCGGGAAGAGCAGCGCCTCCGACGCCATCGCGAAATGCCCCAGCGCCATCAGGAGGCCGCCACTGATGACGGCGCGGCGCCGCCCCAGCCAGCGGTCAGCCACATAGCCGCCGAGGATGGGCGTGAGGTAGACGCCGCCGCCGTACAGGCCGTAGATCAGCGAGGCATCGGCCTGCGAATAGTGCAGCTGCTTGGTCAGGTAGTAAATCTGCAGCGCGCGCATGCCGAAGAAGGAAAACTTTTCCCACATCTCGGTCAGGAACAGCACGACAAGGCCGCGCGGTTGGCCGAACAGCTCGGCCTTCTTGTTCTTCTTCTCGTCTGCCGCCGTCGGCGTCTTCATCGCAGGGTTCACGGGTTCTCCGCAGTCTTGCTCGTTGATTGTCCAAATGGTACATTGATTTTCCAAAATGGAAACTTCATTGAACAAGAGCCTCTCAACGTGAGCGAAGAGAAGACGACGACAACCCGAAGCGTGGACTGCATCGTGATCGGAGCGGGCATGGCCGGCGCCGCGGCAGCGGCCTCGCTGTCGGCGGATGCTGATGTGGTGATCCTGGAGACCGAGGCCCAGGCCGGCTACCACTCGACCGGCCGCTCGGCCGCGCTGTACTCCGCGCTCTATGGCAACGCCGTGGTGCGCGCGCTGACCCGCGCCAGCCACGACTTCTTCTTGCAGGCGCGCGAGCAGCCGCTACTGCAGCCCCGTGAGACGCTCTTCCTGATCGGCGCCGGCCAGGAAGCGCAGGCGCAGGCCTTCGCGGCCGACGCCGACATCCGCGAACGCACCCGGCCGATGACGGACGACGAGGTCGTGGCACGCGTGCCAATTCTGCAGCGCGAGCGCGTGGCCGGCGCCTTGCTCGACGTGGGCTCAGCCGACATCGAGGTGGATCTGCTGCACCAGGGCTTCTTGCGCCTGGCCCGCGCCCAGGGCGCGCAGCTGCAGCTTGGCGCGCCGCTGCGCATGCTGGAGCGCGAGGGTACCGACTGGATTGCGCGCACGGGCCACGGCAGCTATCGCGCCCCCGTGGTCATCAATGCAGCCGGCGCCTGGGCTGACGAGGTGGCCGCGCTGGCCGGCGTCGCCCCGCTGCCTCTGCACCCTCTGCGCCGCACGGCCGTGCTGATCGACGTGCCGGGTGCACTCGATGCCAGCGGCTGGCCGGCGGTGATCGCGGTGGACGAGAGCCAGTACTTCAAGCCCGACGCCGGCCTGCTGCTGATCTCGCCGGCCGACGAAACCCCGAGTGCGCCCTGCGACGCGCGGCCCGAGGAGCTGGACGTGGCCATCGCCGTGGACCGCTTCGAGACCCTGATCGGCCGGCCCGTGCCGCGCATCCGCCACAGCTGGGCCGGCCTGCGCGTGTTCAGCCCCGATCGCACGCCGGTGATCGGCTTCGAGCCTGGCGTGCCCGGCTTCTTCTGGTGCGCCGGCCAGGGTGGCTACGGCATCCAGACCTCACCCGCGCTGGGCCGCGCCACCGCGGCGCTTGCGCTCGGCGGGCCGCTGCCTTCCGACCTGCTTGCGCTGGGCATTGAGGCGCGGCAGCTCTCGCCCGCGCGCTTCCGCACGGGTGGCTAGCTAACGCGATTTCTCGGCGGCACTTTGCGTTCCGGCCGCTCGCCCCAATAATGTCCTGAAAGAACCATAGAGACAGGGCGAAACGGGGCCATGCGGCGCATCCAGCACCGCGTGAGGTGTGATCGCCTCAAACGGAGAGACTGCCTATGCGCCTCATGCGGGTGCAATGGTTCGCTGCTGTTGCTGCTTGTGCTTTCGTCTCGCTGGCGGTCTCGGCTGGCGGCGCCGATGCGGTGACGGTGTTGAGGACGCTGGGGCAGGAAAACGCCGCGCCCAAGTTCGTGCGTGGCAGTAGCAGCGGTGGCACCGGCGCGACGACCGGCTTCTGCGTGGACGCTCTGCGCGCAATCGAGCGTGTCAGCCGCAAGCTGCGCTTTGTCGGCGAGGACCGCTTGCTGCCGGCCGGCCAGATCGAAAACGCGCTGGCCGTCGGGCAGATCGACGTGGCCTGCGGCTTTGCGCGCAACGACGCACGCGCCGCGCGCTTCCTCCTGCTGGAGCCGGCCCTGTTCAACGCGCGATACGTGCTGGCCGTGCGGGCCGACGATCCCGTCTCGGTGAGCAGCCTCGACGACGTGCGCGAGCTCGGCGAGCAAGGCGTCATCCTCGGTGTCCATGGCCTGTCTGTGATGAGCAATCTGGCCCGCGAAGGCGGCCTCAGGATCGACAACGCCGGCATCACGCCCGAGGCCAATCTGCACAAGCTGCTGCTCGGCCGCGGACGGTTCTTCTTCTACCGCAGCCCGGGCATGCGAGCCGTGATTCAAGACGCCGGCCTGGTTGGGAAGGTGCGCGTGCTGCCGGGGACGATTTTCACGACCAAGCTATACATGCTGGTGTCGAAGAACCTGCCGCAGGAGACGCTGGACGAGCTCCAGCGGGCGATTGGCGAGCTCAGCAGGAGTGGGGAGTTGGGGAGGATTTATGAGAGGTGGGGGGAGCAGGAGAAGTGAGGCAGCTGCTCTTCGTTGCCACCGCCGGCCAGGTCACTCGAATCGGCTTCCATTGAGTGGTCCGCAACAGCCTCGGAGCACACCGAGGCTGTCCGCTATGCCGGCTTGGCGGTGACGCGCCAGCCTGCCTCCGAAAATGAGCTCGAGAATGCCACTGGCAAAAACCGCTCGACCACCCCAAAGTTGGTCTTCGCGTGAGCGGTGAGTTCCGTGCAGGTGTAAGTAGTCGGGCCTGCAAAAACCAGAGAACCCGCATGAACACTGGCTTTGCGGGTGATTTCGGATAGCCAGAACTCTCGGTTTGAATTGCAATGACGCGCGGTTCTTGGGAGTTTGGAGACCACCGCTG